>QFCS01000196.1_pt1 | contig 70642 bp, 67 predicted proteins | sample 3576561 | NCBI WGS metagenome assembly QFCS01 | reverse complement strand
GCCGTTACCCTGTGCCGCACGGTCTGCACCCAGATCGCGATCGAGATGGACGAGCCGAGCTCGGTGCCGGCCTCCGAGCGCCTCTCGCCCCGCGTCGCGTCTTGACGAACGGCCCCCGCATCGCATCTTTTTACACCGGGCTGTTCCCGCGGTTGCACAATCGCGGGCTGCAGTCAGGTCCTTCCACAGTCACTGTCGCATCCGCGTAACGGTTCAGCTGTGCCGCGGGAGGTTGTCTTAACCAGCTTATGTTTCCCGAAGGGCTACGGAGGTCAGCGGATTTCTGAGCGATTCCCAATCGAACGGGGGCAACGTCTATGTTGCCTACAAAGGCAACTCCTACCTCTTCGGCGGCAACGCGCCGTACGTGGAAGAGATGTACGAAAACTACCTGGACAATCCCGGTAGCGTCCCCGACAACTGGCGCGGTTACTTCGACGCGCTGCAGAACGTCCCCGCCGGTGATGGCACCGACGCCCGCGACGTACCCCATCTGCCCGTCATCAACGCCTTCGCCGAGCGCGCCAAGCAGGGTGGCACCAAGGTCGTCGTGGCCGCTGGTGCCGACTCCGAGCTCGCCCGCAAGCGCACCGCCGTCCAGCAGCTGATTGCCGCCTACCGCAACGTCGGTGCCCGCTGGGCCGATCTGGATCCGCTCAAGCGCGCCGAGCGCGACCACATTCCCGAACTCGAACTCTCGTTCTACGGTTTCACCGACGCCGACCTCGAGACCGTGTTCAACACCAGCAACACGTTCTTCGGCAAGGAAACCATGTCCTTGCGCGAGTTGCTCAACGCCTTGCGCGAGACGTACTGCGGCTCCATCGGTGCCGAGTACATGTACATCACCGACCAGAGCCAGAAGCGCTGGTGGCAGGAGCGCCTGGAAGCCACGCGCACCAAGCCCGCCTTCAACGCCGAGAAGAAAAAGCACATCCTCGACCGCCTGACGGCCGCCGAAGGCCTGGAGCGTTTCCTGCACACCAAGTACGTGGGCCAGAAGCGCTTCTCGCTGGAAGGTGGCGAGAGCTTCATCGCCTCGATGGACGAGCTGATCAACCAGGCCGGCCAGATCGGCGTGCAGGAAATCGTGATCGGCATGGCCCACCGCGGTCGCCTGAACGTGCTGGTCAACACCCTGGGCAAGATGCCCAAGGACCTGTTTGCCGAGTTCGACCACACCGCGCCCGAAGAACTGCCCGCCGGTGACGTGAAGTACCACCAGGGCTTCAGCTCCGACGTGACCACCCCCGGGGGCCCGGTGCACCTGTCGCTGGCATTCAACCCCTCGCACCTGGAAATCGTGAACCCGGTCGTGGAAGGTTCGGTGCGCGCCCGCATGGACCGCCGTGGCGACCCGCTGGGCAAGCAGGTGCTGCCGGTGCTGGTGCACGGTGATGCCGCCTTTGCCGGCCAGGGCGTGGTGATGGAAACCCTGGCGCTGGCCGAAACCCGTGGCTATTCCACGGGCGGCACGGTGCATCTGGTGATCAACAACCAGATTGGTTTCACCACCTCCGACCCGCGCGACAGCCGCTCCACGCTGTACTGCTCCGACGTCGTGAAGATGATCGAGGCGCCGGTGCTGCACGTGAACGGCGACGATCCCGAAGCGGTGGTGTTCGCCACCCAGCTGGCGCTCGACTTCCGCATGACCTTCCAGAAGGACGTGGTGGTCGACATTGTTTGCTTCCGCAAGCTGGGCCACAACGAACAGGACACCCCGAGCCTGACGCAGCCGCTCATGTACAAGAAGATCGCGGCCCACCCCGGTACGCGCAAGCTGTACGCCGACAAGCTGGCCGCGCAGGGCCTGGGCGAGACGCTGGGCGACGACATGGTCAAGGCCTACCGTGCCGCGCTGGACGCCGGTCGCCACACGGTGGACCCGGTGCTGACCAACTTCAAGAGCAAGTTCGCGGTCGACTGGAGCCCGTACCTGGGCAAGAAGTGGACCGACAGCGCGGACTCCGCCATCCCCATGGCCGAGTGGAAGCGACTGTCGGATCGCCTGACCACGATTCCGGACAACGTCACCCCGCACCAACTGGTGAAGAAGGTGTACGCCGATCGCGCGGCCATGGGCCGTGGCGACATTCCGGTGGACTGGGGCATGGGCGAGCACATGGCTTTTGCCTCGCTGGTGGCCAGCGGTTTCCCCGTGCGCCTCTCGGGTGAGGATTGCGGCCGCGGCACGTTCACCCACCGCCACGCCGTCATCCACGACCAGAACCGCGAGAAGTACGACGAAGGCATCTACGTGCCGCTGCAGAACGTGGCCGACAACCAGGCCCCGTTCGTGGTGATCGACTCGATCCTGTCCGAAGAGGCCGTGCTCGGTTTCGAATACGGCTACGCCTCGAACGACCCGAACACGCTGGTGATCTGGGAAGCCCAGTTCGGCGACTTCGTCAACGGCGCGCAGGTCGTGATCGACCAGTTCATCGCCTCCGGTGAAGTGAAGTGGGGCCGCGTCAACGGCATCACGATGATGCTGCCGCACGGCTACGAAGGCCAGGGTCCGGAGCACAGCTCGGCGCGCCTGGAGCGCTTCATGCAGCTGGCCGCCGACACCAACATGCAGGTCGTGCAGCCCACCACCGCGAGCCAGATCTTCCACGTGCTGCGCCGCCAGATGATTCGCGGCCTGCGCAAGCCGCTGATCATCTTCACGCCCAAGTCGCTGCTGCGCAACAAGGACGCGACCTCGCCGCTGTCCGAGTTCACCAAGGGCGGTTTCCAGACCGTGATCCCGGAGCAGAACGCCGACGTCGTGAAGAAGGCCGAGAAGGTCAAGCGCGTCATCTGCTGCTCGGGCAAGGTGTACTACGACCTCGTCAAGAAGCGCGAAGAGCGCGGCTCGGACGACGTGGCGATCGTGCGCGTGGAGCAGCTGTACCCGTTCCCGCACAAAGTGTTCGGCGCGGAGCTGCGCAAGTACCCCAACGCGACCGACATCGTGTGGTGCCAGGACGAGCCGCAGAACCAGGGCGCCTGGTTCTTCGTGCAGCACTACATCCACGAGAACATGCTCGAGGGCCAGAAGCTGGGTTACGCCGGGCGTGCGGCCTCCGCATCGCCGGCCGTGGGTTATGCCCACCTCCACCAGGAGCAGCAGAAGACGTTGATCGAAGCCGCTTTCGGCAAGCTCAAAGGCTTCATCCTCACCAAGTGAACTGAACGGACCCGAGCCGGTCACCCGACGTTGACGTCCTGTGACTGGCCCGTCCGGCGCACCCCACAAAACCCCCAGGTAGAACACTCATGGCAATCGTAGAAGTCAAAGTTCCGCAACTGTCCGAATCCGTGGCCGAAGCCACCTTGCTGGCATGGAAGAAGAAGGCCGGCGAAGCCGTCGCGGCCGATGAAATCCTGATCGAGATCGAAACCGACAAGGTCGTGCTCGAAGTGCCCGCGCCCGCCGCCGGCGTGCTGGTGGAGCTGGTCCAGGGCGACGGCGCCACCGTGGCCGCCGACCAGCTGATCGCTCGCATCGACACCGCTGCCGTCGCCGGTGCCGCGGCGCCCGCACCCGCTGCTGCGGCGCCTGCCGCTGCCGCTCCCGCCGCCGCACCGGCTGCTGCTGCTGCTGCTGCTGCAACATCCCAATCCAAGGCCGGTGTGGCCATGCCCGCCGCCGCCAAGCTGATGGCCGACAACAACCTGGCCGCTGGCTCGGTGGCCGGCACCGGCAAGGACGGCCGCGTGACCAAGGGCGACGTGCTGTCGGCCGTGGCCGCGCCCAAGGCCGCCGTGGCCGCCCCCGTGGCGATCCCCACCGGCGCGCCTTCCAAGGTGCTGCCGCAGGTGCCCGTGGTCGCCCCCGACCTGGGCGACCGCCCCGAAGAGCGCGTGGCCATGACCCGCCTGCGCGCGCGCGTGGCCGAGCGTCTGCTGCAATCGCAATCCACCAACGCCATCCTGACCACGTTCAACGAGGTGAACATGGCGCCGGTGATGGAGATGCGCAAGAAGTTCCAGGAAAAGTTCGAGAAGGAACACGGCGTCAAGCTGGGCTTCATGAGCTTCTTCGTGAAGGCCGCGGTGCATGCGCTCAAGAAGTACCCGATCATCAATGCCTCGGTGGATGGCAGCGACATCGTCTACCACGGTTACTTCGACATCGGCATCGCTGTCGGTTCGCCCCGTGGCCTGGTGGTGCCCATCCTGCGCAACGCCGACCAGATGAGCTTTGCCGACATCGAAAAGAAGATCGCCGAGTTCGGCCAGAAGGCCAAGGACGGCAAGCTGGGTCTGGACGACCTCACCGGTGGCACGTTCTCGATTTCCAATGGCGGCACCTTCGGCTCCATGCTGTCCACGCCCATCATCAACCCGCCGCAGTCGGCCATCCTCGGCGTGCACGCTACGAAGGACCGCGCGGTGGTGGAGAACGGCCAGATCGTGATCCGCCCGATCAACTACCTCGCCATGTCGTACGACCACCGCATCATCGACGGCCGCGAAGCCGTGCTGGGTCTGGTGGCGATGAAGGAAGCGCTGGAAGACCCGGCCCGCATCCTGTTCGACATCTGATCGATCCTCCTCTCGCCAACGCCCCGACAGGGGCGTTGGCCCTTTGACTTCAGGAACACAACATGTCCCAATCCTTTGACGTCGTCGTGATCGGCGGCGGCCCCGGTGGCTACATCGCCGCCATCCGTGCGGCGCAGCTCGGCTTCAAGGTCGCCTGCATCGACGAGTGGAAGAACGCCGCTGGCGGCCCGGCACCGGGTGGCACCTGCACCAACGTCGGCTGCATTCCCAGCAAGGCGCTGCTGCAGTCGTCCGAACACTTCGATCACGCCAACCACCACTTCGCCGACCATGGCATCAGCGCCACCAACGTGAAGATCGACATCGCCAAGATGATCGGCCGCAAGGACACGGTGGTGAAGCAGAACAACGACGGCATCCTGTACCTGTTCAAGAAGAACAAGGTCACCTTCTTCCATGGCCGCGGCTCGTTCGTGAAGGCCGTCGAAGCCGGCTACGAGATCCAGGTGACCGGCGCGAAGGAAGAGCTCATCACGGGCCAGCAGATCATCCTGGCCACGGGCTCCAACGCCCGCGCGCTGCCGGGTGTGCCGTTCGACGAAGAGAGCGTGCTGTCCAACGACGGCGCGCTGCGCCTCGGCGCCGTGCCCAAGAAGCTGGTGCTGATCGGCTCCGGCGTGATCGGCCTGGAAATGGGCTCGGTCTGGCGCCGCCTGGGCTCGGACGTGATCATCCTCGAAGGTCTGCCGACCTTCCTGGGCGCGGTGGACGAGCAGATCGCCAAGGAAGCCAAGAAGGCCTTCGACAAGCAAGGCCTGAAGATCGAACTGGGCGTGAAGGTCGGCGAGGTCAAGACCGGCAAGAAGGGCGTGAGCGTGGCCTACACGAACGCCAAGGGCGAAGCGCAGAGCATTGACGCCGACAAGCTGATCGTCTCCATCGGCCGTGTGCCCAACACCATCGGCCTGAATGCCGAGGCCGTGGGCCTGCAGCTCGACGAGCGCGGCGCCATCGTGGTGGACGGCGAATGCCGCACCAGCCTCAAGGGTGTGTGGGCCGTGGGCGACGTGGTGCGTGGCCCCATGCTGGCGCACAAGGCGGAAGAAGAGGGCGTGGCCGTGGCCGAGCGCATCGCCGGCCAGCACGGACACGTCAACTTCAACACCATCCCCTGGGTGATCTACACCAGCCCCGAGATCGCCTGGGTGGGCCGCACCGAGCAGCAGCTCAAGGCCGACGGCGTGAAGTACAAGGCCGGCACCTTCCCGTTCCTGGCCAACGGCCGTGCGCGGGCGCTGGGCGACACCACCGGCATGGTGAAGTTCCTGGCCGACGCGACCACCGACGAAATCCTCGGCGTGCACATCGTGGGCCCCATGGCCAGCGAACTGATCGCCGAAGCCGTGGTGGCCATGGAGTTCAAGGCCAGCGCCGAGGACATCGCGCGCATCTGCCACGCCCACCCTTCGCTGTCGGAGGCGACGAAGGAAGCCGCGCTGGCGGTGGACAAGCGCACGCTGAACTTCTAAGCGCCGATCTTGAGCGTCCGCAGCACGTACGAGGCCGCGCTCAAGGAGCGCGGCTACACGACGGACCCCGCCCAACAGCGCGCCATCGACGCGCTGGAGCGGTGCGCGGCCGAGTGGGCGGTATACAAGCAGAAGCGCTCGAACTCGCTGAAGAAGCTCTTCATCAATCCCGAGATCCCGCGCGGCGTCTACATGTACGGCGGCGTGGGCCGGGGCAAGAGTTTCCTCATGGAGTGCTTTTTCGAGGCGGTGCCGCTGCGTCGCAAGACGCGGCTGCATTTCCACGAGTTCATGCGCGAGGTGCACCGCGAACTGCGCGAGTTGCAGGGCACGGTCAATCCGCTGGACGAGCTCGGCGCGCGCATCGCCAAGCGCTACAAGCTCATCTGCTTCGATGAGTTCCATGTGGCCGACGTGACCGACGCGATGATCCTGCACCGCCTGCTGGACGCGCTGTTCAAGGCAGGCGTGGGGTTCGTCACCACGTCCAACTTCCGCCCGGACGACCTGTACCCCGACGGGCTGCACCGCGACCGCATCCTGCCCGCGATCGAACTGCTTAAACAGCGGCTGGAGGTGCTGAGCGTGGACAACGGCACCGACTACCGCCAGCGCACGCTCAACCACATCCAGCTCTACCACTGCCCGCTGGGGCCGCAGGCCGATGCCGCGATGGAGGCCACCTTCAATGAGTTGGCCGAGATGGGCGACCACGATGCGGTCATGCACATCGAAGCGCGGCAGATCCAGGCGCTGCGGCGCTCAGGCGGCGTGATCTGGTTCGACTTCCGCACCCTGTGCGGTGGACCCCGTTCGCAGAACGACTACCTCGAGATCGCTTCCCAGTTCCACACGCTCATGCTGTCGAACGTGCCGCAGATGTCGGTGCGCCAGGCGTCGGAAGCGCGGCGCTTCACCTGGCTGGTGGATGTGCTCTACGACCGGCGGGTCAAGCTGGTGATGTCCGCCGCCGTGCCTCCCGAGGATCTGTACGTGGAAGGGCCGATGTCGCACGAATTCCCGCGCACCGTCTCGCGCCTGACCGAGATGCAGTCGCAGGAATTCCTGTCGCTGGAGCACCGGTTGGTGGACACCGGGCTGACTTGAACCCCGCTTCAGCCGAGCGGGTCGAGTTTGACGATCGTCAGCGACAGGTTGTCGCCCATGCCCTTGGCGCGCGAGCGCGCCTTCTGGATCAGGAACTCGCAAGCCTCGCGGGGCGAGAGCATGGCGATCGTGCTGGAGAGTTCTTCCGGGGTGAAGTAGTGCCAGATGCCGTCGCTGCAGGCCATGATCGCGTCACCCGCGCTCAGCTGGGGCACCACGTGCAGGTCCACTGGCGGATCGTTCTCCGTGCCCAGGCAGCCCATCAGGATGTTGGCATGCGGGTGGTCCAACGCCTCTTCCTCGCTGATCTCGCCCTGGTTGACCAGGGTCTGCACGTAGGAATGGTCCATCGTGCGAAAGACCATCCGGCCATTGCGGAAGTGGTAGATGCGCGAGTCGCCTGCGTGCACCCAGTGGCTGTCGCCACCCGGGTTGATGAGGAAGGCGGCGATGGTGCTGTGCGGCTCCTGTTCGGCCGAGACAGCCGTGAGCTTGATCACCAGGTGCGACTCTTCGACGATCTGGCGCAGCAGCGCGGCGGCATCGTCCGTCTCGGGGTCGTAGCGCTCGAACAGCTGCCGCGCCGTGAGCATCACCTGGTCGGAGGCTTTGCGTCCGCCGCTGCGACCCCCCATCCCGTCGGCCAGCACCGCGAGCAGGCAGGTGCCGTGGCGCGGATGGTGCAGCAGGCTGACCTGGTCTTGCTGGTAATCGCGATCGCCCCGGTGGATGCCGGTGGAGGCCTGGATGCGGTAGCCTTTGGACATGAAGGTGCTGATCGGTCTGTGCGGGTGGGGAAATGGGTGCAATGGTATCCACATATGCGCTGCGCGAAGCCCGGCAAAGGCCGAAACCGTGAACCCTTGCGCGCCGGTCCGCCGTCCGGCGGCGTGGGCCTGCTCAACGGTGCCTGGCAGGGCCTGGAGGCGGCTTGAGCGCGCTTGAAAACGGCGTGGCAGCCGCGTTTGCCGCCGACGGACCCTTGGCGCGCGCGCACGGCAGTCTGCGCCCGCGTCAGGGGCAGCTCGACATGGCCGCCGCCGTGTCCCGCGCCATCGAAGACGGCCATGGCCTGGCCGTCGAAGCGGGCACCGGGGTGGGCAAGACCTTCGCCTACCTCGTGCCCTTGCTGCTCAGTGGCCGGCGTGCTCTGCTGTCCACCGCCACCCAGGCCTTGCAGGACCAGCTGTTCACGCGCGACATTCCCGCCGTGGTTCGCGCACTCGGTCTGCCGGTGCGCGTGGCCCTGCTCAAGGGGCGGTCGAGTTACGTCTGCCTGCATCGACTGGAGCAGGCCTTGCATGGGCCGGCGTCGGTCGGCCTGCGCGACCCTGCCATCACGGCCGGGTTGGCCCAGGTGCTGAGCTGGGCGAACCGCTCGCGCAGCGGCGACCTGGCCGAACTGGAGGCCCTGGACGAACGCTCGCCGCTGCGCCCGATGGTCACATCCACCCGGGACAACTGCCTGGGCGCGAGCTGCCCGCGCCACGGCGATTGCCATGTCAACCGCGCGCGCGGCGAGGCCTTGCAGGCCGAGTGGGTGGTGATCAACCACCACCTGTTCTTTTCGGATCAGCTGTTGCTGGAGTCGGGCGTGGCCTCGTTGCTGCCAGCCGCCGAGGTGGTGGTGTTCGACGAAGCGCATCAGCTGAACGACACCGGCATTCCGTTTCTGGGGCGCACGCTCGGGACGGGGCAGTTGCGGGAACTGGCGCGCGATCTGGCCACCCAGGGGCCGCAGTGGGCGCGGGGCCAGCGGCCGTGGGCCCACCTGGCACTGGCGATCGAACAGGCCGCGCGCGCGATGGCCGCCTTGCCCCGCCAGGCCGGTGGCAGTGGTGGCCGCTACCGTTGGCAAGGCATGGCGCCCGAAGGTGTTGACGCGGCCGACTGGCAGCGCTGCGGCATCGAACTGAGCCAGGCGTTGACGGCCAGCCAGGAGGCGCTGACCGCCACCGCGCAAGCCTCGGCGGAACTGGAGCGCCTGCAGGCGCGGGTGCAGGCCTTGCTGTCGGTGTGGCAAGGCATGGCCACCGGCATGCCGGCGACCGACATGGTTCGCTGGGTGGAGTGGGGTGAAGCCCGGCATTGGCGCGCCGTGTGCGCGCCGTCCGACAGCGCCCGCCTGTTCCAGCCCTTGCTGGACGAATCGGCGGGCCGGCGCAGCTGGGTGTTCTCGTCGGCGACCTTGGGCAGCGACGACGGGCTGAGCTGGTTCACCCGGGGCCTCGGTCTGGATGCGCTGCCGGGTTTGCGCACCCTGCGCGTGCCCAGCCCGTTCGATCACGCGGCCCAGGCGGCGCTGTATGTGCCCCACGACCTGCCCGAGCCCGCCGACGCCTCTCACACGCCGGCGCTCGCCGACGCGGTGGCGCGCTGGGCATCCCGACTGGGTGGCCGCACCCTGGTGTTGACCACCACTTTGCGCGCCGCATCGCGCATGGCTGATCATCTGCAGGGCCTGGTGGCGCAAGGGCGTTGCGCGCCGCTTCAGGTGTTGGCGCAGGGGCGCTTGTCCAAGCGCGCGCTGTTGGCGCGGTTTCGCCAAGCGGGCGAACCGTCCGTGCTGGTGGCGTCGGCGTCGTTCTGGGAGGGCGTGGATCTGCCCGGCGACGCGCTGCAGCTGTTGGTCATCGACAAGCTGCCTTTTCCACCACCGGACGATCCCTTGATGCAGGCGCGCGGCCAGCGCCTGGAGGCGCAGGGCTTGAGCGCTTTCAACGACGCCTTTCTGCCCGAAGCCGCCATGGCGCTCAAGCAGGGGGCAGGGCGTTTGATCCGCTCCGAGACCGACCAGGGGATTCTGGTGATCGGCGACCGGCGCTTGGTCACCCGGTCTTATGGCAACCGTCTGCTGGGGGCGTTGCCGGCCATGAGCCGGCTGGTGGACGAGGCGGACATGGTCGCCCGCCTCGATGCGCTGGTGCTTACCAGATCTTCCACCAGGGATCGTCTTTGGACTTGAAACCCTGGCTCAGGTACTCGCTGTTCGGGTAGCTGGCCTGCATCACGCGGCGGGTGTCGTCGCGCAACTGCGTCAGGCCCAGCGCCTCATAGGACCGCAGCATGATGAAGAGGGCTTCTTCGAGGGCCGGCGCGTTGACGTAGTCGGTCAAGGCCGTCTGAGCGCGGTTGATGGCCGCCACGTAGGCGCCCCGGCTGTGGTAGTAGCGCGCGACATGGACCTCGTACTGCGCCAGCGAGTTGACGATGTACGTCATGCGGTCCCGGGCATCGGGGCTGTAGCGGGAATCCGGGAACCGCGAGACGAGCTCGCGGAACGCTTCGAACGATTCCTTGGCGGCTTTCTGATCGCGTTCGGACAGATCCTGACGCGCCAGCGAGCCGAAGAGGCCGAGGTTGTCGTTGAAATTCACCAGCCCCTTGAGGTACAGGGCATAGTCCATCGCCGGGCTGGTGGGATGGAGCTTCTGAAAGCGGTCGAGGGTGGCCAGCGCCTGGGCTTGTTCGCCGGCCTTGTACTGCGCGTAAGCCTTGTCGAGCTGGGCCTGCTGGGCCAGGGGGGTGCCGGCGGCACGGCCTTCGAGCTTTTCGTACAGCGTCACCGACTTCTCGTAGTTGCCGGCGGCACGCTCTTCGGTCGCTTCGCTGTAGATTCGGTTCGGGCTCCAGCCGGCCGTTTCATCCACGGGCGTGGTGCTGCATGCGCTGAGCACCAGCGCCGAGGCCATCGCGCACAGGGGCACAGCCGATAATCTGGACGTCAACTTCACGGGTGCACCTTTACAACGGAACAATGGACTTGGCTTCGCAAATTATATCGACGGGGGATGTGACAGGAGGTTCCATGCCGGGTCTCGAATCGGAGGCGGGCGCCGTGCTCGACGAACTCACGGCGGAAATGGAAACGCGGATCTGCGAAGTACCCGCTGCCATGCATGGCTGGCGCATCGATCGCGCGCTGGCACAGCTGATTCCCGAATTCTCCCGTTCCTACCTGCAGCAACTGATGGCCGACGGCGCTGTCGTGATGCGTGGCACGGCCCTGCGCAAGCCGTCGGCCCGCATCGCCGTGGGCGACCGGTTGGCGGTGGAGCTGCGCCCCACGCAGCAGGCGCAGGCCTTTGTGGCGCAGGCCATGGCGCTGGACGTGGTGTTCGAGGACGCCGACCTGCTGGTGATCCAGAAGCCCGCCGGCCTGGTGGTGCACCCGGCGGCGGGGCACTGGACCGGCACGTTGCTCAACGGTCTGCTGGCGCACCACGCCGGCGCTGCGGCGTTGCCGCGCGCCGGTATCGTGCACCGCCTGGACAAGGACACCTCGGGCCTCATGCTCGTGGGCAAATCGCGCCAGGCCGTGGAGGCGCTGGTGCGAGCCATCGCCGCGCGCGAGGTGAATCGCCAGTACCTTGCCCTGGCCCATGGCCGCTGGCAGGGCGCGGCCGAGAAGGGCGTGGACCAGCCCATCGGGCGCGACGTGCACAACCGCCTGCGCATGGCCGTCGTGCGCGCCGACACCGGCATCGGGAAAACGGCGCAGACCACCATCCGCCTGCTCGATGGGTCTGACCAGGCCTGCCTGGTGGCCTGCAAGCTTCACACGGGGCGCACGCACCAGATCCGCGTGCACATGGCCTGGTTGGGTCATCCCCTGGTCGGGGATGCGCTCTACGGTGGTCGCCCGCTCTGGGGCATGGGCCGCCAGGCCCTGCATGCGGCGCGCCTGTCGCTGCGGCATCCGATCACCGGCGAGCCGCTGGCGTTTCAATCGGCCCCGCCGCCGGACCTGCTGGCCGCCATCGATGGCAACGGCCTCCGGTACAATGAGCCGGGTCTGGGCAGCGGATTCCTCGAGTGAGCGCTACCGTGCGACCCCCGCTGCGCGGCGTGTCGAGGTCCTGACCTCACGATCCCCCAATTTTTGCCCTGCCAGGCAACAGGTTCTTCCCCGGCGTTCCGAGCCGACGGCCACCGCCGTCCTCGCCGGTTTGAGCAACGGGCCCCGTGCCCACCCCTGTACCGTCCCGGTCCATGCCGGTTTTTGACAGACTGACACCATGAACACCACGGATGCCAAGCGCGTCCTCGAGACGGCGTTGATCTGCGCGCCCCAGCCCCTGTCTGTGCGGGAACTGGGCACGCTGTTCGACGTCGAAGTCTCGGCGGACACGCTCAAGACCTTGCTGGCCGACCTTCAGCTGGAATGGACCGGCCGCGGCGTCGAACTGGTGCAAGTGGCCAGTGGCTGGCGTTTCCAGAGCCGGCCCGAACTGCGCCCCTACCTGGACCGTTTGCACCCCGAAAAGCCGCCTCGTTACAGCCGCGCCACCATGGAGACGCTGGCCATCATTGCCTACCGCCAGCCGGTGACGCGGGGCGACATGGAAGACATCCGCGGCGTGACCATCAACTCGCTCATCATCAAGCAGTTGGAGGACCGGGGTTGGGTCGAGGTCATCGGCCACCGCGAAACCGTGGGCCGTCCCGCGCTGTTCGCCACCACGCGCCAGTTTCTCGACGACCTGGGCCTGTCGTCGCTCGATCAGTTGCCCCCGCTCGAGGGCAATGAAATCCAGGAGTCGGCCCTGGACCGGCTGGACTTCGAAGCGCTGTCGTCCAACCTGTCGCCCGAAGTGGCAGAGGTCGCGATCGATACCGAGATTGCCGTGGCGGATGCGCCCGAAGCAACGGCCACCGCCGACTTGCCGGCCGACGCCGAGACCCCCACCCCCGATCTGCAGAGAGCCGATCCCTCCACCCAGGAACACCATGAACCCGGCGAACACCCCCCCAGCGACGCCTGAGTCGACCCCCGACGCGACGTTGCCGCCCGCCGAGAACACGGTGCCGCCTCAGGCCGCGGGCGTGGAACCGGCCCCTGTCGCGGGCCCTCGAGAGGCCGCCGATGCCGAAGCCCTGCGTTTCGACGACGTGGTCAGCGGGGCCTTCGATGCCGAGCAGGAGCAAGCCCTGCCGCTGCCGACCAAGCGCGTGCTCGCGCCGCAGGCCGAGTCGCCCAAGCTGCACAAGGTGCTGGCGCAGGCCGGCATGGGCTCGCGGCTGGAGATGGAGCAGCTCATCCTGGAAGGCCGCATCTCGGTCAACGGCGAGCCAGCCCACATCGGGCAGCGCATCCAGTTCGGGGACGTCATCAAGGTCAACGGCAAGCCGGTGCGCGTGCGCATGACGCCGCCGCCGCCCCGTGTGCTGGCGTACCACAAGCCCGCCGGGGAGGTGGTCTCTCACGACGACCCGCAGAACCGCCCGACCGTGTTCCGACGCCTGCCCAAGCTGCTGCAGGGCAAGTGGCAGTCGGTGGGTCGACTCGACCTCAACACCGAAGGCCTGCTGTTGCTGACCAACTCGGGCGAGCTGGCCAACCGGCTGATGCACCCCCGTTTCGGTCTGCAGCGGGAATACGCCGTGCGCGTGCTGGGCGCCTTGTCCAACGAGGAGAAACAGCGGCTGCTGGACGGCGTGCGCCTGGACGACGGCGTGGCCCAGTTCGCCTCCATCGAGGATGGCGGCGGCGAGGGCGCCAACTGCTGGTACCGCGTGACGATCGGCGAGGGCCGCAACCGCGAGGTGCGCCGCATGTTCGAAGCCGTTGGCCATGCGGTCAGCCGGCTGATCCGCATCCGTTATGGCGCGGTGATGCTGCCGCGCGGGCTCAAGCGCGGCGTGTGGCTGGAACTCGACGACCGCGACATCGCCCGGTTGACCGCCGCGGCAGGGCTGGTGGAGGCCGACGAGCCGCGTGGCCCGCGCCCCGGCGGCCGGCACCCTGCCCAGCGGGGCAAACAAGGCGGCAAGGGAGGCCGCACCCAGGGCAAACCGCCAGGCAGCCGTGCGGACGGCCCCGGTTTCGGCGATCGCCGGACCAACAGCGGCTACGGCATGGGCGGGGCGCCGGGTGGCGCCAAGCCGCGCGGCGCCAAGGGCCCGGGCAAGGGGCAGGGGAGTGCGGGTTCGCAGCCGGACCCGATGAAAACCTCCTTCGGTTACATCGGTCAGGACGCCCTGCAGCGCCGGCGCGAGCAGGACGCCGGCCGCGGAGGCCCGCCGGGCGGTGGCCGGCGCCGGGGTGGCGGACGTTCGGGCGGGCGCTGAATGGCGCTTCCCACGCCCACGTTCCACGGCACGGACACCTGAGCAATGTAGAATCGTAGGCTTTGTGAGGCCTTGTGGCTTCGGCAAATTCAACCAAGAAACTTCAGGATTCCTATGGCCATCGAACGCACCCTCTCGATCATCAAGCCCGACGCCGTCGCCAAGAACGTCATCGGCCAGATTTACGCCCGCTTTGAAGCCGCTGGCCTGAAGGTCGTGGCCGCTCGCATGGCTCACCTCTCGCGCGGCGAAGCCGAAGCCTTTTACGCCGTGCACAAGGCCCGTCCCTTCTTCAAGGACCTGGTCGACTTCATGATCTCCGGCCCCGTGATGATCCAGGCTCTCGAAGGCGAAGGCGCCATTGCCAAGAACCGCGACCTGATGGGCGCCACCGATCCCAAGAAGGCCGCTGCCGGCACCATCCGCGCCGACTTCGCCGACAGCATCGACGCCAACGCCGTGCACGGCTCGGACGCGCCCGAGACGGCTGCCGCCGAAGTGGCATTCTTCTTTGCCGGCCTCAACGTCTACTCGCGTTGATCATGGTATGACGGCCAATCTGCTCGACTTCGATCTCGAGGGTTTGGCCGCCTTTTGCGAGCAGCTGGGCGAGAAGCGCTTTCGCGCCGTCCAGCTGTTTCGCTGGATCCATCAAAAAGGGGCGTCGGACTTCGCCCAGATGACGGACCTGGCGCGCAGCCTGCGCGACAAGCTGCCCGGCGTCTGCACCATCACCGACCTGCCCGTGCTCTCGCGCCAGGATTCGGCCGACGGCACCATCAAATGGCTCTTCGATGTGGGCGATGGCAACGCGGTAGAAACCGTGTTCATCCCCGAGGAAGACCGCGGCACGCTGTGCATTTCCTCCCAGGCCGGTTGCGCCGTGGGCTGCCGCTTCTGCTCCACCGGCCACCAGGGCTTTTCGCGCAACCTCACCACCGGTGAGATCCTGGCCCAGCTGTGGCATGCCGAGCATTTTCTTCGCCGTCATCTGAAACGCGGGGAACGCGTAATCACGAACGTGGTCATGATGGGCATGGGCGAACCCTTGCAGAACTACCACGCGCTGGTGCCGGCGCTGCGCGCCATGCTCGATGACCATGGCTACGGCCTGTCGCGCCGCCGCGTGACGGTGTCCACCTCGGGCGTGGTGCCGATGATCGATCGCCTGGCGCAGGATTGCCCAGTGGCCCTGGCGGTGTCGCTGCACGCCCCCAACGACCCCCTGCGCGACGACCTCGTGCCCTTGAACCGCAAGTACCCCATCGCCGAACTGCTGGACGCCTGCCTGCGCTACCTGCCGGCGGCGCCACGCGACTTCATCACTTTCGAGTACTGCATGCTCGACGGGGTGAACGACCAGCCCGAGCACGCCCGCGAATTGCTGGCCCTGCTCAAGCAGCATGGCGAGCGCGGTGTGCCGTGCAAGATCAACCTGATTCCTTTCAACCCTTTCCCGGACTCGGGGCTGACCTGCTCTCCACGCGCGGTGGTGCAGCGCTTCGGGCAGATGCTCAATGAAGCCGGTGTGGTCACCACGGTGCGCAAGACGCGTGGGGACGACATCGATGCCGCCTGCGGTCAGCTCGCGGGCGATGTGCTGGACCGCACCAACGCGGCCAAGCGCCTGGCGCAACGGCGCAGCAATGCCGGCGAGCGCCCCATTCGTTTCGTTCAAAAGGAAAGGCAGGCATGACACATCCGACCCGCACCGGTTTTGGGGCGCATGGCACGCGCTCGCGTGGCATGGTGGCCAGCTTCTGGCTGGGTGTGCTGCTGGTGTTGCTGGCCGGCTGTGCGCAAACGCGCGGCCTGCCCGCCACCACGGCCGCTGCCGTGGCAGCCGGTGCCGAACCGGTCACCGAGTCGGACGAGCCCGAAGCGCGCAAGCGCGCGCGCATCCGGGTGGAGCTGGCTTCGGGCTACTTCGAGCAGGGCCAGACCACGGTGGCGCTCGACGAGATCAAGCTGGCGTTGGCCGCTGATCCGAACTATGCGCCGGCCTACACGCTGCGCGGCCTGGTGTACGCGCGGCTGAACGAACTGCGGCTCGCGGAAGACAGCTTCAAGCGCGCGCAACTGCTCAGCCCGCGCGATCCGGACGTGCTGCACCACTACGGCCTGTTCGCGTGCCAGCAAGGCCGCTACCCGCAGGCGATCGAGCTGTTCCAGCAGGCGCTGGCCAGCCCGGTGTACGGCGGCCAGGCCAAGACCCTGATGGTCAAGGGCATCTGCCAGGTGCGGGCGGCGCAGTTTGAAGAAGCAGAGGGCAGTCTGGCGCGCTCCTACGAGCTCGATCCTGGCAACCCCATCACGGCCTACAACCTGGCGGCCTTGCAGTTCCGCCGCGGCGAGAACGCGAAGGCGCAGTTCACCATTCGCCGGCTGAACAACAGCGAGCTGGCCAATGCCGAAACCCTGTGGCTGGGCATCAAGGTGGAGCACCGCATGGGCAACGCCGAAGCCATGGCCCAACTGGCCCAGCAACTGAGCCGGCGTTATCCGGACTCGCGTGAGTGGGCGTCGTATCAGCGGAGAGCATTTGATGAATGAGGTGTATGCCAACGAGGGCGCCACGGCGGCCGGGGAGGGTGCTTCGCGCCCGGTGCTGCTGCGCGCGGCGCGCGAGGCGGCGGGCTTGCACATTGCGGCGCTCGCCGCGGCCCTCAAGGTCCCGGTGAAAAAACTCGAAGCCCTGGAAGCAGGGCGCTACAGCGAACTGCCCGACCTGACCTTCGCGCGCGCGCTGGCGTCCAGCGCATGCCGCCACCTCAAGGTGGATCCGGCGCCGATCCTCGAACAGATTCCGCAGGGAGGCATCCCTGAACTGGGTGGTTCGCGCCATGCGATCAACGCCCCCTTCCAGCCCGCGCACGACCCGGCCCCCATCAACCCCTTGAGCTGGCTCTCGCGCCCCGCGCTGCTGGCTGCGATCGTGCTGCTGCTGGGCGCGCTGGTGATCGTGTTCCTGCCGCGCGCGGAAGAGTCCGCGCAGGAGCCTGCGCAGGCCGAGGCGGGCAACGTGGTCACGCCGCTGGAGCAACCGGCGGAACCGGTGGCGGCGGTGGAGCCCGAGCCTGTTCAGGAACCCGCTGCGGCAGGTGCGCCTGTGGCTCCTCCCACAGGAGGTGCGACACCCGCGGCGCCTGTGGCGGCACCCGCACCGGTGTCCGCGTCGCCTGCGGCTGCTCCGGCCGTGGCTGCGGTGCCGCCCGTGGCCCCGGCTGCCGCGGCGCCTGCCGCACCCGCATCGGGCAGCCTGCTCACCATTGCCGCCACCGGCGAATCCTGGGTGGAGGTCGTCAATGGCTCCGGCAGTGTCGTCATCCAGCGCGTGCTGCAAGCCGGTGACGCCGTCGATTTTTCCAGCGCGCCGCCTTACACCGTGGTGCTTGGCCGTGCCGAGGTCGCTCAGGTTACTGTGCGTGGCAAGCCGTTCGACGTGACGCGCTACGCGCGCAACAACGTCGCCCGATTCGAGGTGAAATGAACATGGACACCCTGGTGCGCCCCGCCGCGTCGTGTGAACCGATTCCGCTGTCGGCGGCGCGAACGCGCCGCACCCGCCAGGGGGTGGTGGCCTGGGGTGACCACCGCGTCACGGTGGGCGGCGATGCGCCGGTGCGCGTGCAGTCCATGACCAACACCGACACCGCCGATGCCGTGGGCACGGCGATCCAGGTCAAGGAACTGGCGCTGGCCGGCTCCGAGCTGGTGCGCATCACGGTCAACAACGACGAGGCCGCCAAGGCCGTGCCCTACATCCGCGAGCAGCTCGACCGCATGGGCGTGAACGTGCCGCTGATCGGGGACTTCCACTACAACGGCCACCGCCTGCTCACCGACCACCCGGCCTGTGCCGAGGCGCTGTCCAAGTACCGCATCAACCCCGGCAACGTGGGCCGAGGCGACAAGGGCGACCGCCAGTTCGCGCAGATGGTGGAAATCGCGGCGCGCCACGACAAGGCCATCCGCATCGGCGTGAACTGGGGCAGCCTGGACCAGGACCTGCTCGCGCGCCTGATGGACGAAAACGCGAACCGCAGCGTGCCCTGGGAAGCGCGGCAGGTGATGTACGAGGCGCTGATCACCTCGGCGCTCGAATCCGCCCGCAAGGCCGAAGAGATCGGCCTGAATGGCAACAACATCGTGCTGTCCTGCAAGGTCAGTGGCGTGCAGGACCTCATTGCGGTCTACCAGGCCTTGGCGCAGCGCTGCGACTACGCGCTGCACCTGGGCCTGACCGAGGCCGGCATGGGCACCAAGGGCGCCGTGGCCTCGGCGGCGGCGCTGTCGGTGCTGCTGCAGCAAGGCATTGGCGACACGATCCGCGTCTCGCTCACGCCGCAGCCCGGCGAAGCGCGCACGCAGGAGGTGGTGATCGCGCTGGAGATCCTGCAGGCCCTGGGCATGCGCGCTTTCGTGCCGTCGGTCACCGCCTGCCCGGGCTGTGGCCGCACCACCAGCACCACCTTCCAGGAACTGGCCAAGCAGATCGACGACTACCTGCGCAGCTCCATGCCACTGTGGCGCGCGCGCTATCCCGGGGTGGAGAACCTCAAGGTGGCCGTGATGGGCTGCATCGTCAATGGCCCGGGTGAAAGCAAGCACGCCGACATCGGCATCAGCCTGCCCGGCACCGGCGAGGCGCCCGCTGCCCCGATCTTCATCGACGGGCAGAAGGCCATGACCCTGCGGGGCGAGGGCATCGCGCGCGAGTTCCAGCAGGTCGTTGAAAACTACATCGAGAAGAAATTCGGCGCAACGTCCTGAGCATCGGGACCACCCGATGCCTCTGGCGCATGGCTGAACGAGAGATTGCATGGCAGACAAACTGAGCGCCGTCAAAGGCATGAACGACATCGCGCCTCCCGCGTCCGCGCACTGGGAGTGGCTCGAAGACACCCTTCGCACGCTGATGCGCCGCTACGGCTATCGCAACCTGCGCACGCCCATCGTCGAGCCCACGGCGCTGTTCGTGCGGGGGCTGGGCGAAGTGACCGACATCGTCGAGAAGGAGATGTACTCCTTCGAAGACCGGCTCAACGGCGAGCAGCTCACGCTGCGGCCCGAGAACACCGCCGGTGTGGTGCGCGCCGCGCTGGAGCATTCGCTGCTGTACGACGGTGGCAAACGCCTGTACTACATGGGCCCGATGTTCCGGCACGAGCGGCCGCAGCGGGGGCGCTACCGGCAGTTCCATCAGTTCGGTGCCGAGGCCCTGGGCTTCGCGGGCCCGGACGTGGATGCCGAGCTCATCGTGCTGGCCTGCGACCTCTGGGCCGAGCTCGGCCTCACGGGCATCGAACTCGAGATCAACAGCCTGGGCCAGCCGCCCGAGCGCCTGGCCCATCGCCAGGCCCTGATTGCCTACCTGGAGGCGCACGCCGACCAGCTCGACGAAGAAGCCAAGCGCCGCCTGCACAGCAACCCCTTGCGCATTCTGGACACCAAGAACCCGGCCATGCAGGACCTGGTCAACGCCGCACCGCGCCTCATGGACCACCTGGGTGCCGAGTCGCTCGACCACTTCAACCGCCTGCGCGGCCTGCTCGATGCGCACGGCATCACCTACCGCATCAACCCGCGCCTGGTGCGCGGCATGGACTACTACAACCTTTCGGTGTTCGAGTTCGTCACCACCCAACTGGGCTCGCAGGGCACGGTGTGCGCGGGCGGCCGGTACGACGGCCTGTTCGAACAGATCGGTGGCAAGGCCGCCCCGGCGGTCGGCTGGGCCATGGGCATGGAGCGCATCCTGGAATTGCTGAAAGAGCAGGGCCGCCTGCCCGAGCAGCCCGCGCCCGATGCCTACGCGATCGTGCCGGACGCGGCCCGCGTGCCCCAGGTGATGCCGGTGCTGCGGGCGCTGCGCCTGCAGGGCGTGAACGTGCAGATGCATGCCGCCGGTGCCGATGGCATGGGCAGCATGAAGTCGCAGTTCAAGAAGGCCGATGCCAGCGGCGCGCGCTTTGCGCTCATCTTTGGCGAACAGGAAATGCAGCAAGGCACGGTGGCGCTCAAGTCCCTGCGCGGCCCCCGCACCGACGCGCCCGCGGAAGCCGCGCAAAGCCTGCTGGCCCTCGACGCCGTCGCCGATTGGGCAGGCCGCCTGCGCGGCGACTGACGTTCGCGCATCCGCACGGGGTGGCCTGGGGCCACCCGCCTACAATCCCCCGTTGCGCAACCGGCGCACGAATTCCAGACCTGCATCCACCATGGCCAAACACCTCGACCTCGAAGAACAGGAACAGATCGATCAGATCAAGCACTTCTGGGCCCAGTACGGCAACCTCATCAGCTGGGTGTTGATCGTCGTCTTCGGTTCGTTCGCGGCCTGGAACGGCTGGAACTACTGGCAGCGCACGCAGGGCGTGAAAGCCGCCGCGCTGTACGACGAAGTCGACCGCGCGGTGCTGGCGCGCGACAACGAGCGCGTGGAACGCGCCCTGGCCGACATGCAGGCCCAGTTCGGTGGCACCACCTTCGCCAGCCAGGCGGCGCTGCTGGCGGGCAAAACCCTGTTCGAAGCCGGTCAGGTCGACAAGGCCCGTGCCGCACTGACCTGGGTGGTCGAGAAATCCGGCGACGCTTCCTACCAGGCCGTGGCGCGCTTGCGCCTGGCCGCGCTGGACGTGGAAGGCAAGGCCTTCGATCAGGCCCTCAAGACGCTGGAAGCGTCCGTGCCCAAGTCTTTCGAACCCCTGGTGGCCGACCGCCGTGGCGATGTCTTCATGGCCCAGGGCAAGGCCGATGAAGCCAAGGCGCAATATCAGAGCGCCTGGCAGGCCCTGGGCGCGCGCACCGAGTACCGCCGGCTGGTCGAGGTGAAGCTCGCCGCCCTGGGCGTGGACACCGCCAGCCTGTCTTCCACCGCACGTTGAAATCCATGGTCACCTGCACACCCCGTTCATCCACGGCGCCCTGGCGCCGGGCCTTGCCCGTCATCGGGCTGGTCGCCGTCGCCTTGCTGTCGGCCTGTGGCTCGAGTTCGAAGAAGCCGCAGCCGGCCGAGCTGCCCGCTGTGGCCGCCCTGATGGGCACCCAGCTCGTGTGGTCGGCCCAGGTCGGCGAAGGCCATGCCTCGCTGGCGCCGCTCGTGGCGGGCGGACGCGTTTTCGTCGCCGGCGGTGCGGGCAACGTGGCCGCACTGGATGCCACCACCGGCAAGGATGTCTGGCGCCTGAATCTGGGCACGCCGATCGCCGCCGGGGTGGGTGCCGATGGCCAGACCGCTGCCGTCGTGACCCGCAACAACCAGTTGGTGGCCATCGCCGATGGGGCCGAGCGCTGGCGCGTGCGCCTGCCCGCGCGCTCGTTCACCGCCCCCCTCGTGGCGGGCGAGCGGGTGTTCGTTCTCACGGCCGATCGCGTGGTCACGGCTTTCGATGGCAAGACTGGCGCCCGGCTGTGGAGCCAGAGCCGTCCCGCAGAACCGCTGGTGCTGAGCCAGACAGGCGCGCTGCTGGCGGTGGGCGATACCCTGGTGGTGGGCCTGGCGGGACGCCTCACGGGTCTCAACCCCGACAACGGATCCGTGCGCTGGGAGGCACCGGTGGCCACGTCCCGAGGCACCAACGAAGTCGAGCGCCTGGTCGACATCGTGGGGCCGGTCAGCCGCATCCGCAACAGCGTCTGCGCGCGGGCCTATTCGGCCGCCGTGGGCTGCGTGGACGCGAGCCGAGGCACCGTGGTGTGGACGCGCGCCGCGCAAGGCACAACGGGTGTGCACGGCGACGACCGCCTGGTTTTCGGCAGCGAGAGCGATGGCCGCTTCCAGGCCTGGCAGCGCGCCACCGGCGAGCCCGCCTGGAGCATCGACCGCCTGAAATACCGTGGCCTGACCGCACCGCTGGCCCTGGGCCGTGTGGTGGCGGTGGCCGACAGCCGTGGCCTCGTGCACCTGATCTCCCGCGAAGACGGCAGCGAAATGACCCGCCTGACCACCGACGGCTCGCCCATCCTGGCCCCGCCGGTGCTCGCTGGCGATGCGCTGGTGGTGCAGACACGCAACGGCGGCGTGTTCGCCTGGCGTCCCCAGTAATGCCCGCCACGAACACCGTGTTCGTGACCGCCTGAACGAAAGCTCTTTCCGTGAAACCCGTCATCGCCCTGGTGGGCCGGCCCAATGTGGGCAAGTCCACCCTGTTCAACCGCCTGACGAGTTCACGCGACGCCATCGTGGCCGACTTTGCCGGCCTCACCCGGGACCGCCACTACGGCAACGGCCGTCAGGGCCGGCGCGAGTACATCGTCATCGATACCGGCGGCTTCGAACCCGAGGCCAGCGAAGGCATCTACAAAGAGATGGCCAAGCAGACGCGGCAGGCCGTGGCCGAGTCCGATGTGGTGATCTTCGTGGTCGATGCCCGCGCTGGCATCAGCGCCCAGGACCACGAGATCGCAGGCTACCTGCGCCGCCTGGGCAAGCCCACGCTGCTGGTGGCCAACAAGGCCGAAGGCATGACGCAAGGCCTGCAACTGGTCGAGTTCTACGAGCTCGGGCTGGGTGAGGTGATGGCGGTGTCTGGTGCGCACGGGCAGGGCGTTCGCTCCATGCTCGACGGCGCCCTGGAGCTCATCCCCGGCCTGCCGCCGGAGGACGAGGAGGAGCCCGAGGTCGAGACCGGGGTGATCCGCCTGGCCGTGGCGGGCCGTCCCAATGTGGGCAAGTCCACCCTCATCAACGCCTGGCTGGGCGAGGAACGCCTGGTGGCGTTCGATCTGCCGGGCACCACGCGCGATGCCATTTCCGTGCCGTTCGAGCGCTCCGGCCAGAAGTTCGAGCTGATCGACACCGCCGGGATCCGCCGCAAGGGCCGCGTGTTCGAGGCGATCGAGAAGTTTTCGGTGGTCAAGACCCTTCAGGCGATCGAAAACGCCCATGTGGTTCTGCTGCTGCTGGACGCCACGCAGGGCGTGACCGACCAGGATGCCCACATCGCCGGCTACATCCTGGAGAGCGGCCGCGCCGTGGTGCTCGCGATCAACAAGTGGGACGCGGTGGACGCCTACCAGCGCGAGCAGATCGAGCGCCAGGTTGAAACCCGGCTTGCTTTCCTGAAGTTCGCCTCGCTGCACCTGATTTCCGCCCAGAAGCGCCAGGGCCTGGGCCCGGTCTGGAAGTCCATCACCCAGGCCCACGCTTCCGCCATGCGGAAAATGTCAACCCCGGTGCTGACCCGCCTGCTGATGGAGGCGGTGGCCTTCCAGGCGCCGACCCGCAGCGGCATGTTCCGGCCCAAGATGCGTTACGCCCACCAAGGCGGCATGAACCCGCCGGTGATCGTGATCCACGGCAATTCCCTGGAAAACGTGCCGGACGCGTACAAGCGCTTCCTCGAAGGTCGCTTCCGCAAGGCCTTCGATCTGGTCGGCACCCCCCTGCGAATCGAGTTCAAGACCTCGGCCAATCCCTTCAAGGAGTAGGAATTTCGACTCAACCTCGGCCCGGCCGCACGGCTGTGGTATGGTCCATTCCTCATTAACTTTCATTGAACACGGAGCATATCGTGAGCAATAACAAAGGCCAGCTCTTGCAAGACCCTTTCCTGAACCAGCTTCGCCGGGAGCATGTGCCCGTGTCGATCTATCTGGTCAACGGCATCAAATTGCAGGGTCAGATCGAGTCGTTCGACCAATACGTCGTGTTGCTGCGCAACACGGTCACGCAGATGGTCTACAAACACGCCATTTCCACCATCGTGCCGGGTCGTCCGGTGCAGTTCTCGGCCGTCGGCACGGACGAGCCGGCCGCGTCCTGATTCAGCGCCTGAATCGCATCCGGCCCGTGCAGCCGACCTGCCGGGCCCGCAACGCCGTGCGCGTTGTCGCTCTACCGACTTGAATTCACCCGCTTCCACCCCATCCTCCACGCCCTCCGTCATCCTGGTTGGCGTGGACTTTGGTGTGCCTCATTTCGACGCTGGACTCGAGGAGCTGGGCCTGCTGGCCCAGACCGCGGGGTACACCGTGGCCGAGCGCGTCAGCTGCAAGCGCCGCGCGCCCGACCCCGCCTTGTTCGTGGGTTCGGGCAAGGCCGACGAGATCAAGATGCTGGCGCAGTCCACCGGTGCTTCCGAGGTGCTGTTCGACCAGTCGCTAAGCCCGGCGCAGCAGCGCAACCTGGAGCGCCACCTGGGTCTGCCGGTCAATGACCGCACCCTGTTGATTCTGGAAATCTTTGCCCAGCGGGCGCGCAGCCACGAAGGCAAGCTGCAGGTCGAACTGGCTCGACTGCAGTACCTGTCGACGCGCCTGGTGCGGCGCTGGTCGCACCTGGAGCGGCAAAGCGGGGGCATCGGTATGCGCGGTGGCCCGGGTGAAACGCAGATCGAACTGGATCGGCGCATGATCGGCGAGGCCATCAAGCGCACCAAGGAGCGGCTCGAAAAGGTGAAGAAGCAGCGCTCCACGCAGCGCCGCCAGCGCGAGCGCCGCGACACCTTCTCGATCTCGCTCGTGGGCTACACCAACGCCGGCAAGTCCTCGCTGTTCAACGGTCTGGTCAAGGCGCGCGCCTACGCGGCCGACCAGCTCTTCGCCACGCTGGACACCACCACGCGCCAGCTCTACCTCGGCGAAGCAGGGCGCTCGGTCTCGCTCTCGGACACCGTGGGTTTCATCCGCGACCTGCCGCACGGCCTGGTCGACGCCTTTGCCGCCACGCTGCAGGAGGCCGCCGACGCCGACCTGCTGCTGCACGTCGTCGATGCCTCCAACCCGTCCCACCCTGAGCAGATCGCCTCGGTGCTCGGCGTGCTCAAGGACATCGGTGCCGATCAGGTGCCTCAGATCCTGCTGTTCAACAAGCTCGATGCGATGGACCCAGCCACGGTGCCGAATGTTTTGAGCGATGCGATGGAACTGGAAGGCCAGTCGGTCCCTCGAATCTTCGTCAGTGCGCGCACCGGCGTGGGCCTGCCCGAGTTGCGGGCCTTGTTGGCGGCACACGTGATCGCGCAAAAGCCGGGGTCTGACCCCTTGCTTCCCGGGGCGCTCCCGGAAATCGGCGAACCCGTGTCCTGATTGGGCACAATGTGATGGTTTTGAATCGACAAAAGAGTTGGCAACCCATGGATGTGAATCTGCAAACCCCTGCCCGCGGCGCTGATCGAGCGACCCGCCCTGTCCGCCGCCGTGGTTGGCAAGGGCTGTGGGGCATGTTCAATCTGAACGACCCCCGTTGGGGCCGGGGTGACGACGAGCCCCGCAACGACGGCGGCCAGGAGCCGGGCCGCGACGAGGATCGCAACCCGCAGCGCCAACCCCCGCGCGGCCAAGGCCCGAACCAGGGCCCGCCGGACCTGGACGAACTCTGGCGCGATTTCAACCGCAAGCTCGGTGGCTTGCTCGGCAACAAGGGCCGGGGCGGCAACCAGGGTGGTGGCAATGGTTCCGGCGGCAACGGCGGCATGCAGGGCTTCAACCCGAACCCCAAGGCCACCGGCATCGGCTTCGGCCTCATCGCCGGCGTGGCCTTGCTCATCTGGATGGGCACGGGCTTCTTCATCGTGCAGGAAGGTCAGCAGGCCGTGATCACCCAGTTCGGCAAGTACCACAGCTCCGTGGGCGCCGGCTTCAACTGGCGCCTGCCGTACCCGATCCAGCGCCACGAAACCGTGTTCGTCACGCAGATCCGCTCGGTGGACGTGGGTCGCGACAACGTCGTGCCCGCCACCGGCCTGCGCGAATCGGCCATGCTCACCGAAGACGAGAACATCGTGGAGATCAAGTTCGCGGTGCAGTACCGCCTGAACGACGCCCGCGCCTTCCTGTTCGAGAGCCGGGACCCTGACGCCGCCGTCGTGAAGGTCGCGGAAACCGCGGTGCGTGAGGTGGTCGGCAAGATGAAGATGGATGCCGCGCTCGCCGAAGAGCGCGATCAGATCGCCCCGCGCGTGCGCACGCTGATGCAGAGCATTCTCGACCGCTACAAGGTCGGCATCGAGGTCGTGGGCATCAACCTGCAGCAGGGCGGGGTGCGCCCGCCCGAGCAGGTGCAGGCATCGTTCGACGACGTGCTCAAGGCCGGCCAGGAGCGCGAACGCGCCAAGAACGAGGCCCAGGCCTACGCGAACGACGTGGTGCCGCGTGCCCGTGGTGCGGCCTCGCGCCTGACCGAAGAGGCCGAAGGCTACCGCGCCCGCATCGTGGCGCAGGCCGAGGGTGATTCGCAGCGCTTCCGCGCGGTGTTGACCGAGTACCAGAAGGCGCCGCAGGTGACCCGCGAACGCATGTACACCGACGCCATGCAGGAGATCTACAGCAACGTGACCAAGGTGCTGGTGGATTCCAAGTCGGGCTCCAACCTGCTGTACCTGCCGCTGGACAAGATCATGCAGATGACGGGACAGCCCGCGTCCACGCCCAGCAGCAGCACCCAGCCCAGCGCGCCCACGCAGAGCACGATCCCGGTGCCCACCAGCCGCAGCACGGACAACGCCGCGCGTTCGCGCGAGCGCGAGAGCCGCTGAACAGCGCCAGCGACCAGAGAAACAACATGAATAAACTCGGTTTCATCATCACATCCTTCATCGTGGTTCTGGCGATCGCCAGTTCCATGCTGTTCGTGGTGGACCAGCGCCAGTTCGGCGTGGTCTTCCAGCTGGGTCAGATCAAGCAGGTCGTCACCGAACCTGGCCTGAACTTCAAGCTGCCGCCGCCGTTCCAGAACGTGTCCTACATCGACAAGCGCCTGCTCACCCTGGAGAGCACCGACACCGAGCCGACGCTCACCGCCGAGAAGCAGCGTGTGGTGATCGACTGGTATGTGCGTTGGCGCATCAGCGAGCCGCAGGAGTACATCCGCAACGTCGGCGTGAACGAGCGCGCCGGCGCGCTGCAGCTCAACCGCGTGGTGCGCAACTCCTTCCAGCAGGAAGTCAACAAGCGCACGGTGAACGAACTGCTGTCGACCCGGCGCGAGCAGCTCATGGCCGACGTCAAGCGTGAAGTGCTGGCGGCCGTGCGCGGCGCCGACAAACCCTGGGGCATGGACGTGGTCGACGTGCGCATCACGCGCGTCGATTACGCCGAGAGCATCACCGCCTCGGTCTACCAGCGCATGGAAGCTGAACGCAAGCGTGTTGCGAACGAGCTGCGCTCCACCGGCTTTGCCGAAGGCGAAAAGATCCGTGCCGATGCCGACCGCCAGCGCGAGGTGATCGTCTCCGAGGCCTACCGCGACGCGCAGGCGATCAAGGGCGCGGGCGACGCCAAGGCCGCGGCCTCGTTCTCCGATGCCTTCGGCCGCGATCCGGCATTCGCCCAGTTCTACCGCAGCCTGGAAGCGTACAAGTCGAGCTTCGCCAGCAAGTCCGATGTGCTGGTGGTCGACCCTTCGTCCGACTTCTTCAAGGGCATGCGCAGCAGCAACGTGGCGCCGGCTCGATGAGCCTAGAGCGCTGACAGGCCGGGGCACGACATGTCCGACGCGATCTGGCCGGCGCTGGCCCTGGTGCTGATCTTCGAGGGGCTGCTGCCCCTGCTGGCGCCCAAGCTGTGGCGCCGCGTCTTCACCGACATGCTGAGCCTGCGCGACGGGCAGTTGCGCTTCTTCGGCCTGATCTGCCTGGGCAGCGGCGTGCTGCTCTGGTGGTCGCTGACCTGACCCCGCGCTTCTTTTTCAGCGCCTCCCCGCGCTGAGCGATACCCGCCGGAGTAGCTCCCGGGGGGCCGGTAGAATCACGTTTTTAACAGCGCCTGAAAATATCCATGTCTGCCTGGGTCCTCCCGGATCACATTGCCGATGTCCTGCCTTCCGAGGCCCGTCACATCGAAGAACTTCGCAGGGGCTTGTTGGACACGGCCCGGGGCTACGGCTACGAGCTGGTCATGCCGCCGCTGCTGGAGCACCTGGAGTCCTTGCTCACCGGCACCGGTGAAGCCCTCGGTCTGCAGACCTTCAAGCTGGTCGATCAGCTCTCCGGCCGCACCCTGGGTTTGCGCGCGGACAGCACGCCGCAGGTCGCCCGCATCGACGCCCACCTGCTCAACCGCCAGGGCGTGGCCCGCCTGAGCTACTGCGGCCCGGTGGTGCACACCCGCATCGACCGCCCGCTGGCCAGCCGTGAGCCGCTGCAGTTCGGGGCCGAGATCTACGGCCACGCCGGCCAGGAGGCCGACCTGGAGATCATCGAACTCGCGCAGGCCTGCCTGCGCAATGCAGGCGTGAAAGGCCTGCAACTGGACATGGCCGACGTGCGCGTGATCGATGCCGTGCTCGCACCGGTGTCGCTCACCGCCGCGCAGGAAGCCCGCATCCACGCCGCGCTCAACGCCAAGGACGTGGCCGAACTCGAGGTGCTCGCGCGCGACCTGCCGGCCGCCGTGCGCCGCGATCTGGTCGCGCTGCCGCGCCTGTTCGGTGGTGTGGCGGTGCTCGACGAGGCGCAGCGCATCCTGCAACCATCTGCGGCCCTGCACGCCGCGCTGGACAGCCTGCGCTGGCTGGCCTCGCACGCGCAGGGCATGGACGTGTCGATCGACCTGGCCGACCTCCGCGGTTACGCCTACTACACCGGCATGCGTTTCGCGCTCTTTGCCCACACGCCGGAAGGCCGGGCAGGGCAGACGCTCGAACTGGCACGGGGCGGCCGCTACGACGAGGTGGGCGCCGTGTTCGGCCGCAACCGCCCCGCGGTGGGCTTCAGCCTGGACCTCAAGGAACTGGTGGCGGCGGTGGCGCCGCGTCCCCTGGTGGCGGCCATCCGCGCACCCTGGGGCATGGACGCCGGCCTGCGCCAGGCCATTGCCGAACTGCGTGCGCAGGGCCACACCGTGGTGTGTGCCTTGCCAGGCCACGACCATCAGGTCGATGAATTTCACTGCGACCGCGAACTGGTGCCCGATGCGGCCCGTCGCGGCGCCTGGACAGTACAAACCCTTCAAACGGAAACCAGCAAATGAAGAACAGCAGCAGCGCCGTGACCCCCGGGCGCAACGTCGTGGTGGTGGGCACCCAGTGGGGTGACGAAGGCAAGGGCAAGCTGGTTGACTGGCTGACCGAGACCGCCACGGGCGTGGTGCGCTTCCAGGGCGGGCACAACGCGGGCCACACGCTGGTCATCAACGGCGTGAAGACGGCGCTGCACCTGATCCCCAGCGGCATCATGCGCGCCGGTGTGAAGTGCTACATCGGCAACGGCGTGGTGCTTTCGGTGGGCAAGCTGTTCGAGGAAATTGCCGGCCTGGAGAAAGCCGGTGTCGAGGTGCGCTCGCGCCTGCGCGTGAGCGAAGGCTGTCCGCTGATCCTGCCGTTCCACGCCGCGATCGACATCGCGCGCGAAGCCGCCAAGGTGAAGGCCGGCACTGAGAAGATCGGCACCACCGGCCGTGGCATCGGGCCGGCCTACGAAGACAAGATCGCGCGCCGTGCGCTGCGCGTGCAGGACCTGAAGTACCCCGATCGTTTCGCAGCCAAGCTGCGCGAGTTGCTGGACCTGCACAACCACGTGCTCACCACCTACCTGCATTCCGCCGACATGGCCTGGGACGACAAGATCGCCTCGTACATGAAGGACGGCGCGATCCAGTTCGACGCGGTGTACACCGAGGCCATGCAGCAGGCCGAACTGCTCAAGCCCATGATCGCCGACGTCTCGCGCGAACTCAACGAGGCGCATCAGGCCGGTGCCAACCTGCTGTTCGAAGGCGCGCAAGGCACGCTGCTCGACATCGACCACGGCACCTATCCCTTCGTCACCTCCAGCAACTGCGTGGCCGGCAACGCCGCCGCCGGTTCGGGCGTGGGTCCGGGCCTGTTGCACTACGTGCTGGGCATCACCAAGGCGTACTGCACCCGTGTGGGCGGTGGCCCGTTCCCCACCGAACTGGAATGGGAAAAGGAAGGCACACCCGGCTGGCACATGGCCACCGTGGGGGCCGAGAAGGGCGTGACCACGGGCCGCAGCCGCCGCTGTGGCTGGTTCGATGCCGCGCTGCTCAAGCGCTCGGCCCAGGTCAATGGCCTCTCGGGCCTGTGCATCACCAAGCTCGACGTGCTGGACGGGCTCAAGGAGCTTCAGCTGTGCACCGGCTACGAGCTGGATGGCCAGGTCATCGACATCCTGCCGATGAGCGCGGAAGACATCGCGCGCTGCAAGCCCATCTACGAAACGCTGCCCGGATGGAGCGAATCGTCGGTGGGTGCCACGCGGTATGAAGACCTGCCGGTCAACGCGCAGCGCTACCTCACGCGCATCGCGCAGACCACCGGGGTGCCGATCCACATCGTCTCCACCAGCCCGGACCGCGACCACACCATCCTGGTGCACAACCCCTACCATGGGTGAAACCACCGGGGGCCGCGTGCGGCCCTTCGTGCAAAATTCCCATCGACATCCCCATCCGGAGCCCGCATGCTGACCGAAGACGGCAAACACCTCTACGTCTCCTACGACGAGTACCACAACCTGATCGAGAAGCTCGCGCTCAAGGTCTACCAGTCGGGCTGGGAGTTCGACACCATCCTGTGCCTGGCACGGGGCGGCATGCGACCGGGCGACATCCTCTCGCGCATCTTCGACAAGCCGCTGGCGATCATGTCCACCAGCTCCTACCGCGCCGCCGCCGGCACCGAGCAGGGTAACCTGGACATCGCGCGCTACATCACCACGCCCAAGGGCGAGATCGCGGGCAAGGTGCTGCTGGTGGACGACCTCGCCGACTCGGGCCACACGCTCAAGGCGGTCATCGACCTGCTCAAGAACAACTACAAGCCGATCACCGAGATGCGCAGCGCCGTGATCTGGACCAAGCAGCTCTCGACCTTCACGGCCGACTACTCGGTGGAGTTCCTGCCCACGAACCCGTGGATCCACCAGCCTTTCGAAGGCTACGACAGCCTGCGTCCCGCGCAACTCCTCGAAAAGTGGAAGCTTTAATCCCATGGCCCCCACGCTCCGCCGCTGCGCGGGTCGCTGCCCCCCGAGGGGGTGCGTGTTGCCTTGGGGCGGCCCGGCGGCCACACATTCATGAGTGACGACCTGTCCACCCGCCTGATCCACCACCCCTACAAACCCCCCGAGGGCTTCGAGGGGGTGGCCCCGGGGGTGTACAAGGCGTCCACCGTGTTCTTTCCCAACGTCGAGGCCCTGCGCACGACCGACTGGAAAGACAAGAGCGGCTACACCTACGGCCTGCACGGCACGCCGACCACCTTCACGCTGGAAGAGCGCATCGCCACCATCGAAGGTGGTCTGCATTGCGTGCTCGCGCCCAGCGGCCTGGCGGCGGTGTCGCTGGTGGACATGGCCCTGCTGCGCCAGGGCGATGAGGTGCTGATTCCCGACAACGCCTACGGACCGGGCAAGTCCTTTGCTTCGGTCGAGCTCGCGGCCTGGGGCATCACGCACCGCTATTTCGATGCCATGGACCCGGCCGATCTCGCGCGCAAGATCGGCCCGGCCACGCGCCTGGTCTGGCTGGAGGCGCCCGGTTCGGTCACGCTGGAATTTCCCGATCTGCCGGCCCTGGTGGCCCGGGTGCGCGAGGTCAACGCCCAGCGCGGCGCCGACCAGCGCCCCGTCGTCACCGCGCTCGACAACACCTGGGGCGCCGGCATCGCCTTCGCGCCGTTTGATCTGGGCGTGGACATCTCGGTGCAGGCCCTCACCAAGTACCCCAGCGGCGGTGCCGACGTGCTCATGGGCTCGGTCGTCACGCGCGATCTGGCGCTGCACCGCCAGGTCTTGCTCACGCACATGCGCCTGGGGTTGAACATTGGCGTGAACGACGCCGAATTGGTCTTGCGCGGCCTGTCCAGCATGGCGCTGCGTTACCACGCCCAGGACGCCTGCACCCGCGAACTCGCCACCTGGATGCAGGGTCAGGCAGGCGTGGTGCAGGTGCTGCACCCGGCGCTGCCGGGCTCGCCCGGCCACGCCACCTGGCAACGCGATGCGACCGCCGCGGCCTGTCTGTTCAGCGCGGTGTTCGACGCCTCCATTTCCCAGGCGCGCATCGACGCGTTCTGCGACAGCCTGCGCCTGTTCAAGCTGGGCTGGAGCTGGGCCGGCCCGATCAGCCTGTGCGCGCCTTATGACATCGGCTCCAGCCGCAGCCAGGGCTGGCCCCACGCGGGCGGTCTGGTACGCTTTGCCGTGGGCTTGGAATCCGTGCACGACCTCCGCGCCGACCTGGCGCAGGCCTTGACCGCATTGAACCCCTGACCCTCCCCCTTTTCCACCGACCTGAAAGACTGACTTGGCCACTCCCAATTACGGATACGAAAAGCGCCAGCGCGAGCTCGCCAAGAAGAAAAAGAAAGAGGAAAAGCTCAAAGCCAAGGCCGCCGGTCGCCAGCACCAGGACACCGATGCGCCCGAAGAGCCGGGTGCCGGATCGCCTGACGCGCCCGGTGACGCACCGGCGGGCGGCGACAGCGCGGCCGACTGAGCCCGCTGGTTCCCACGTCGGCCGGCGCTTGGGCGCTCAGGCCGGGTGGGTGGCTGTGGCCTCGTCGGCCATCAGCGTCCGCGCCGCCTGCGCCAGGGCGTCGGGCGACCGGTCCCGCAGCACCAGCGGCCGGGCCTGCGCAAACCGCGTGAAATTGCGCGCGATCGACTGGGCGTACATCGGGTCGTAGTGGCCGGTGAGCAGTTCCAGCACCACCTCCGATGTGTGGCCCGCACGCACCTTCCCCGTCCAGCCCGACACCACTTGCTTGCCCCGCAGTTCCGTGAGCGCCTCCAGGCGTTCGCAGAACGCCGCCGGGTCCTTCACGAAGAAGTCGTAGTCCTCCAGCAGCAGGGCCACCCGCTCCTCGTCGCCCAGGCGCAGGTCGATGCAGGGGCTGGCGCGCATGGCGTCGATCAGCGCTTCGTTCACGCGCACATTGCCCACCTTTTTGCTCTCGCTCTCGACGTACACCACCCGGCCCGGGTCGAAGCCCCGCAGGGCCGCCCAGACCAGGGAGTCGAAGCGCTTCTGGCTGGGTTGCGGCTGGCCGGGGATGTGGCCCAGCACCGAGCTGCGGTGGCTGGCCAGGGCCTCGAGGTCGAGCACCTGAGCGCCCTGGGCGGCCAGGGCATGCAGCAGGCGCGTCTTGCCGCTGCCGGTGGGGCCGCAGACCACGCGGTACGACAGGCCCTGGGCCAGGACAGGCAGCGCTTCCACCAGCGCGGCGCGCCAGGCCTTGTAGCCGCCTTCGATCAACGTCACGCGAAAGCCGATCGCGCCCAGGATGGTTGCGAGCGCGCCGCTGCGGTTGCCGCCGCGCCAGCAGTAGGCCAGCGGCTTCCAGCCCTTGGGCTTGTCGATCACCTCGCGTTCGATGTGGGCCGCGATGTTGCGCGCCGACAGCGCCGCGCCGCGCTTCTTGGCCTCGAAGGGGTTGACCTGCTTGTACATCGTGCCGATGTCGATGCGCTGCTGGTTATTCAGCGTGGGCCAGTTCACCGCGCCGGGCACGTGGTCGAGCGCGTACTCGTCTTCGGTGCGCGCGTCGATGAGGGTGTCGAAGTCGGCGAGGCGGGCCATCGCCTCGGCGGCGCTCAGGATGTGGACGGGCATGCCCGATTATCGGGCGGCGAGCAGCTTGCGCAGTTCGGGCCAGACGTTGTCGCGCATCGTGGCCTGGGCAGATTCGTTGGGGTGGATGCGGTCGGCCTGGAACAGCGCGGTGGGGTCTTTGGTGTCGGCCACGCCCTTGAGGAAGAAGGGCACGAGCGCGGTCTTTTCGGCCTTGGCGACGGTGGTGAACACCTCGCGGAATTCCTGCCCGTACTTCGCGCCGTAATTGGGCGGCATCTCCATGCCCAGCAGCAGCACCTTGGCACCGGCCTCGCGCGAGAGGCGGGCCATGGTCGCGATGTTGTCGCGCGTCATGTTCAGCGGCAGGCCGCGCAAGGCGTCGTTGCCGCCCAGTTCGATCACCACCAGGGCGGGCTGGTGCTGCTTGAGCAGGGGGGCGATGCGCGAGCGCCCGCCCGAGGTGGTGTCGCCGCTGATGCTGGCGTTGACCACACGGGCGCGAACTTTTTCCTGTTTCAGACGCTCATCCAGCAGGGCCACCCAGCCGGTACCGCGCTTGAGGCCGTATTCGGCGCTGAGCGAATCTCCCACCACGAGGATGAGCGGATCGGCGGAAGCGGTGGCCTGAGCATGGGTGAAGCCAGAAGACCCCGCGGCGGCCAGGGCGCACAGCGCGCTGGCCAGCACGTTAAAGTGACGGCGTTTCAACTTGAGAAGTCCTTCCATGTCCGATGTGATGATTGCGGTCCAGCATGTGTTCAAGTCCGTGACCGACTCCACCGGCTCCCTGACGATTCTGCGCGATATCGATTTCACCCTGAACAAAGGGGAAACCGCCGCCATCGTGGGCGCGTCCGGGTCGGGCAAGAGCACGCTGCTGTCGATCGTTGCGGGTTTGGACACGCCCAGCAGCGGCACAGTTCACATCGACGGCGTCGATTTGTTCGCCCTGGACGAAGACCAGCGTGCCGCGCTGCGCGCGCAGAAGGTCGGTTTCGTGTTCCAGAGCTTCCAGCTGCTGGGCAACCTCACCGCGCTGGAGAACGTGATGCTGCCGCTGGAACTGGCCGGCCAGCGCGATGCGCGTGCCACCGCCACCCAGATGCTGCAGCGGGTGGGCCTGGGCGAGCGCCTGTCGAGCTACCCCAAGGTGCTCTCGGGCGGTGAACAGCAGCGCGTGGCCCTGGCGCGCGCCTTCGTGGTGCAGCCCTCGGTGCTGCTGGCCGACGAGCCCACCGGCAGCCTGGATTTCGCCACCGGCGCCCGGATCATGGAACTCATGTTCGAGCTCAACCGCGAGCAGGGCACCACGCTGGTGCTCGTGACGCACGACCGCGCCATCGCCCAGCGCTGCGAGCGTCGCATCACCATCGAAGCCGGCCAGGTGGCCGCCGAGGCCGAAGCGGCCTGAGGCGCCTTCAGGGGGAGGCCGGGCGCAGCCGCTGCCAGAGTTCGGCGACTTCGTCGTCGACCTGTGCGGCCGGGTGTTCCGGCTCACTCAGGGTTTCCAGCAGGCGCGTCAGCAGCTCCACCCGGGGCAGCACCGGCCCGAAGAACAGCACCCGATCGCCCCGGCCCACCAGGACCGTGGGCAGGGTTTCCACGTCGAGGTCGCCCAGCAGCGCGGCCTCGTCCTCGATGTCCAGCCAGCGCCAGCGCAGGTGCGGGAGGCTGCTGGCCGTCTCGTCGATCACCGGTTTCCAGTCGCGGCAGGTGCCGCACCACTGGGCGCACAGGCTGACGACATGGAGGGGTTCAGCGACCAAGCGGTCCCCTGAGCTGCTGCACGTCCAGCGCGCTGACCGGCGGTGCCTGGTTGCCCCATTGGGTGCGCACATAGGTCAGCACGTCGGCCAGTTCCTGGTCGTTGAGCTGCAGCACGAACGGGGGCATGCCGAAGGGGCGCGGATGACCCTCGGTGGCCGGGCCGAAGCCGCCGTTGAGGACGATCTGCACCAGGTTGGCGGGGGAGGCCATGGTCACCGCGCGGTTGCCGGCCAGGGCCGGGTAGGCCGTGGTGCCCTGGCTGGTGATGCCTTCGCCCTGGTTGCCGTGGCATTGGGCGCAATGCTGCTCGTAGCGCTTGCCACCCACGCTGAGCGCGCGGCTGTCGGCGGCGGGCGGCTTCTCGCTGCGCGACGCGGGCGGCTTGGGCAACTGCTGGAGGTAGCTGGCCATGGCCCGCAGGTCGGCCGGTGCCCAGTGCTGCGTGCTGTGCTGCACCACCTCGGCCATGGGGCCGGAGACCAGCGCGTCGCGGGCGCGGCCGTCCTTGAACAGGGCGACGATCTCGTCGACGGACCAGTCCTGCAACCCGGCCTCCGCCGGATCGAGCAGCGAGGGGGCGTACCAGCGTTGCATGGGGATCAGCCCGCCGGAGAGGCCGAGCATGTCGCCCTGGCCGCCCAGCGCATCGCGCGGCACATGGCAGGCGCTGCAATGGCCCAGGCCGTTGACGAGGTAGGCGCCGCGCAGCATCTCGGGTGCGCGCGCGGCCGAGGTCGGCGGCTCCTCGGGGCCGGCCTCGAAGTACAGCGTGCGCCAGGCCTTGAGCGCGAGCTGCGTGTTGTAGGGCCAGCGGATGTCGTGCGGCGGCACCGGCGCGTCCACCGGGGGCAGGCTGCGGAAGTAGGCGTAGAGCGCGTCGCTGTCTTCGCGCGTGACCTGGGTGGTGTTGTTGTAAGGGAAGGCCGGGTTGAGCCAGCGGCCGTCCGGACCCTGGCCATGGTGCATGGCGCGCCAGAAATCGTCGGCGCTCCAGGGGCCCAGGCCACTCTCGCTGGGGGTGAGGTTGCTGCCGTACACGGTGCCGAACGGCGTGGGCAGGGCATAACCGCCGGCGAACGGCTCGCCGCCGCGGGGGGTGTGGCAGGCCTGGCAGTTGCCCAGCACCGAGAGGTAGCGACCCCGCTCGATGGTGTTCGGATCGCGCAGGTCGGGGGCCGCCGCCGCGGGCGACACGGCGATGGGGCGTGCGGGCCAGGCCAGCCAGGCCAGCACGGCCCCGCCGATCAGCAGCAGCACGGCGAACGCGCGCAAGGCGATGCGGCTCATGGGCGGCCTCCCTTGGGCGGCATGGCACTGCCGCATTGCAGGGGCAGGGGCGCAGCACCGGGCGCCACGGCGTGGGTGTTCGCCGGCAGGCGCTGGGTGGAGAGCCAGGCGCTCACGGCCGCGATGTCGCGGATGTCCAGGCGCTGGGCGATGTCGGCCATGCAGTCGGGCGCGTGGGCCTTGCGCTGGCCGGTGCGCCAGGCGCCGAGCTGCGCGTTGAGGTAGTCGCGCGGCAGCCCCAGCAGGCCGGGCGTGGCGGGCTGCACGCCGGTGAGGGCCGCGCCGTGGCAGGCGACGCAGGCGGGCAGGCGGCGCGCGGCATCGCCATGCAGGGCCAGCTGTTCACCGCGCTGCAGTTCCTGTGGCGTGGCCTGCGCCTTCGCCGGTGCGGGGTAGGGCACGTCCATGGCGGCGAAGTGCTCGGCGATCTCCAGCAGGTAGGCGTCGCTCAACGGATCCACCATCTGCGTCATGAGGCGGTAGGTGCGCCGGCCATCGCGGAAATGCAGCAACTGGTTGTAGAGGTAGCCCGCCGGCTTGCCCGCCAGGCGCGGGTAGTAGCCATCGGGCGCGGCGCGGCCCTGGTTACCGTGGCAGGCGGTGCAGGCCACCATGCGCTGGGCCATGGTGTCTTCGAAGGTGGGTGGCTGCGCGGCGGCCGGGAGCCCCACGCAGGCCAGGGCGAGCAGCAGGGAGGGGCGCCAGTGCGGTGGCAAGGTCAAGCGGGAGAACAGGGTCATGTCGTGGGGAACGTTGAGGGTGAGAGCGTGGACAGGGCGGTTCGGTTCCAGTCGGTCGGGCAGGGCAGGCCCGGGGCCAGCGCCGCCGCCACGGGGGCCAGGCGCTGGGGCAGGTCGGGGCCGAACAGCCATTCGTCTTCGCGGAAGAACACGTGTTCGAGGCGCAGCGTGCCGGCGAGGGCTTTCGCGGGCCAGTTTGCGCCAGTATCGGGCACGACCGACAGGCCGTCTTCCTCGCTGCGCAGCAGCACCCAGTGGTCCACCGGGCCGTTCAGGCGCACCGGCGCGATCAGGGAGAAGCCGGCCCACTGCAGGTTGGGCACCGGTTGGAGTTCACCGCGCAGCAGCCAGCCCCGGCCGGTGTCGTGCGCGTACAGCGCGTCGAACGAAGGGGCCACGGTGGCCGCCCGCTCGCCGCTCAGGAAGTCGGCCAGCCAGTGCTCGCGCAGGGCGACGTTGGGTGACTGGAGCAGCGCCTCGATGGCCAGGCGCTGGGCCCACAGCAGCCAGGCCGCGGCCGGGTCGTGCCGCGCCAGTTCGGCCGCGCCGGCCGCCAGCGCGGCCAGCCCGTCGCCCGCACCGCCCAGGTGGGCGGGCACGCCGCAGCGCAGCAGGCCGCTGTCCACCACCTCGCGCAGCGCGTCGAGGCCGGGTGGGGCCGGTGGTGGTTTCGTGGGTTCCAGGGACATGCCGCCATCGTGGCCCAGGCTCATCTGATTCGCAAGATGCAGTTTTATTGAAAAAATACCAGATCAGAAGCGCCTGCTGATCTGTTCTGATCCGCTTGCATTGCGCCGCATCTGAGCCGTGGCAGATGCGGCGCACCGGGCGATACTGGCCCGATGATGTTCCCATTCCCTGATGATCTTGGGCCGCGCGCCAGGCGCGTGGCTGGGTGGGTGGCCGCCGCTGCGCTGCTGGCCGGCTTGCAGTGGCTGGGCGACGCCCTGGTGGCCTTGCTGGGTTGGCCCTTGCCCGGTTCGTTGCTGGGCTTGCTGATGCTGCTGGGCCTGCTGGCGTTGCGCGGTGGCGTGCCGCGCGGCCTGGACGAGGTCACCGCGCCGCTGCTGCGCCACCTGATGCTGTTCCTGATCCCCTCGGTCGCGGCCGTCGGGCTGTACGGCCACCTGCTGTGGCAGCACGCGGCGCTGTTCGCGCTGGCGGCCACGCTGGTGACGGCGTTCACCCTTGCTGTCACCGGCTGGACCCTGCACCGGCTGATGCGCCGGCGGCAACCGTGAGCGCGGCCGTGCTCTGGACGCTGGTGACGCTCGCGGCCTACGCGGCGGCGCTGTGGCTGTACCGGCGCAGCGGCCACCACCTGCTGTGTCTGCCGGTGCTCACTGGCACGGCCCTGGTGTTGGGCGCGCTGGCGCTGGCGGGCACGGGCTACCCCGTTTACGCCGAGGGCACCCGCCTGCTGCGCTGGCTCACCGGGCCGGCCATCATCGCGCTGGCCGTGCCGCTGTACCGTCAGGCTGCACTGTTGCGGCGCATGGCGCTGCCGCTGCTGGGCGCCCTGCTGGTCGGGTGCCTGGCCTCGGTGCTGGGCACGCTGCTGCTGGCCCTGGGCCTGGGCTCGCCGATGCCTTTTGCGCTGTCGATCGCCCCCAAGGCCGCGACCATGCCGATCGCCATGCAGGCGGCGGAGCGGGCCGGCGGTCTGCCCGCGGTCGCGGCCCTGGCCGTGGTGGCCACCGGCGTGTTGGGCACCCTGTTCGCGGGCCCGGTGCTGCGGTTGCTGCGGCTGGACGATGCGACCACGCGCAGCTTCGCGCTGGGCCTGGTGGCGCACGCCATCGGCACCGCGCGCGCCCTGCAGACGCACCCCGGCAGCGTGGCCTTCGCCGCGCTGGCGATGGGCCTGAACGGCGTGTGCACCGCACTGGTGATCGCGCTGCTGGCGCGCTGGTTGTGACAGACCCGACGATGCGGCCGCTAAGATCGGCCGACCCCCTTCACGATGCCGATCCGATGAGTGGCGCCCGCCTCACCCGCTACCAGCAACTGGCCGAAGAAATCGCCGATGGCATCCGCGCCGGCCTGCTGCGCCCCGGCGAGCGCCTGCCCTCGGTGCGCCAGACCTGCGAGCAGCGCGGCGTGAGCCCGTCCACCGTGTTCCAGGCCTATGGGCAGCTGGAGTCGCAGGGGCTGGTGGAGGCGCGGGCCCGGTCGGGCTTCTTCGTGCGCGCGACGCGCCGCCCCGCGCGCTCCGCACCGCAGGCCGCTCGGCCCAGTGGCGAGGCCACGCCGGTGGCCATCAGCGAACTGGTGTTCGAGTTGCTGGGCTCCACGCGCGACGCCGACGTGGTGCCGCTGGGCTCGGCCTTTCCGGCGCCGCACCTGTTCCCCTTCGACGCGCTGGCGCGCAGCGGCGCGCGCGCCATGCGCCGGCTGCCGGCGGCCCGCATCACCGGCGCGCTGACCGCGGGCGACGTGGGCCTGCGCCAGGCGGTGCGGCGGCGCTACGCGCTGCACGGCGTGCCGCTGGCCGAGGACGAACTGGTCATCACCAATGGCGCCATGGAAGCGCTCAACCTGTGCCTGCAGGCGGTGACCCAGCCCGGCGACGTGGTGGTGGTGGAGTCACCCACCTTCTACGCCGCGCTGCAGGCGCTCGAGCGCCTGCACCTCAAGGCGGTGGAGGTCGCCACCGATCCGCGCGAAGGCGTGGACCTGGACGCCCTGGCCGCGCTGCTGGAGCGCCAGTCGGTGGCGGCATGCTGGTTCATGCCCAGCTTCCAGAATCCGCTGGGCGCGCTGATGCCCCTCGAGCGCAAGCAGGCGCTGGTGGCCCTGCTGGCGCGCCACCGCGTGCCGCTGATCGAGGACGACGTGTACGGCGAGCTGCACGCCGGGGCGCGCCGCCCGCCGCCGGCCAAGGCCTTCGACCGCGAAGGCGGCGTGTTGCACTGCTCGTCGTTTTCCAAGTGCCTCGCGCCGGGCTACCGCGTGGGCTGGGCCGCGGCCGGGCGCTACGCCGGGGCGGTGGAGCGACTGAAGATGTCGAGCTCGCTGGCCACCGCCATCCCGCCCCAGCTCGCGCTGGTGGACTACCTCGCGCAGGGCGGCTACGACCGCCACCTGCGCCGCTTGCGCGAGGCGCTCGCGGGCCAGCAGCAGCACGCGCTGCGCCTGGTGGAGCGCCACTTTCCGGCCGGCACGCGCGTCACGCGCCCGCTGGGCGGCTACTTTCTCTGGCTGGAGCTGCCGCCCACGGTGGACGCGCTCGCGCTGCACCACCGCGCGCGAGAACGCAACATCAGCACCGCGCCGGGTGTGCTGTTTTCGGCCGACCGGCGCTTCACGCACCACCTGCGGCTCAACGTCGGCCACCCCGGCGATCCCCGTTTCGATGCGGCGCTGCGCCTGCTGGGCGAGCTGGCGCAAACCGCCTGAGGACGGCCAGCGTCGATAATCCCCGGATGTCTTCCCCCAAAGTGCTGTTCGGCTTTCACGCCGTGGGTGTGCGCCTGAAAACCGCGCCGCAATCCATCATCGAGATCTACTACGAGCCGACCCGGCGCGACGCGCGCATGCGCCAGTTCCTGGACAAGGCGCGCGAAGCCAACGCCCGGCTGATCGAGGCCGACGGCCTGCGCATCGCCAAGCTGGCCGGCAGCCATGGGCACCAGGGCGTGGCCGCGCGCGTGGAAGCCGTGGCCCAGGTGCGTTCGCTCGACGACCTGCTCGAACAGCTCGAGCCCACCGGCATCCCGCCGCTGCTGCTGGTGCTCGACGGCATCACCGACCCGCACAACCTGGGTGCCTGCCTTCGCGTGGCCGACGGGGCCGGCGCGCACGCCGTGATCGCGCCCAAGGACCACGCGGCCGGCATCAACGCCACCGTGGCCAAGGTGGCCAGCGGCGCGGCCGAGACCATGCCGTACTTCATGGTCACCAACCTCGCGCGCACGCTGGGTGAGCTCAAGGAACGCAACATCTGGGTCATCGGCACCAGCGACGACGCACCCAAGACGCTCTACCAAGTCGACCTCAAGGGCCCGGTGGCGCTCGTGCTCGGCGCCGAAGGCGCGGGCATGCGCCAGCTCACGCGCAAGACCTGCGACGAGCTGGTGAGCATCCCCATGGCCGGGGCCGTCGAGAGCCTGAACGTCTCGGTGGCCAGCGGCGTGTGCCTCTACGAAGCCCTGCGCCAGCGCAGCTGAACACCATGGGTGACACGGACGCGGTGCGCGGCTGGGTTCGGGACGCGCGCCACATCGCCGTGCTCACGGGCGCGGGCATGAGCGCCGAATCTGGTGTGCCCACCTTCCGCGACGCGCAGACCGGCCTGTGGGCGCATTTCGATCCGCAGGAACTCGCCACCGAGTCGGCCTTCCGGACCCACCCGCAGCGCGTGTGGGACTGGTACGCGCACCGCCGCGAGATGATCCGCGCCGTGTTGCCCAACGCGGGCCACGCGGCGCTGGCGGCTTTCGCGCGGCAGCACCCGGGGCGCCTGACCCTGATCACCCAGAACGTGGACGGACTGCACCAGCGCGCCGGGAACACCGACGCCCTGGCCCTGCACGGCAGCATCGCCGAAGACCGCTGGCTCGATGCGCCGCGCGCCTGCTGCCAGCCCGACGCCATCCAGGCCGGCCATCCGCCGCGCTGCCCGGTGTGCGGCAACCTGCGGCGCCCGGCCGTGGTCTGGTTCGGTGAAAACCTGCCGGCCGATGCGCTCGAAGCCGCCGAACACGCCGCGCGCCACTGCGACCTGATGCTGGTCGTGGGCACCTCCGGCGAGGTCTACCCGGCGGCGGGCCTGGCCTTCACGGCCCACCAGAGCGGCGCGCGGGTGGTCATCGTCAACCCCGAGCCGACCCCGCTGGACGTGGTGGCCGAGACCTGTCTGCGGGAGACGGCGGCGGCGTGCCTGCCGGCCTTGCTGGCCTGAACCGGGTTACGCTGTCGTTCACCCCTCCCACCTCACCCGCACAGGAGACGACCCATGACCCACCCCGTCCTCGACACATGGCACAACCTGGTGCAGACCCGCAACGCCAGAGGCCTGCGCGAGCTGCTGGCCGATGAGGTGGTGTTCCATTCGCCGGTCGTGCACACGCCGCAGGCCGGCAAGGCGGTGACGACGCAGTACCTCGCGGCGGCGTTCCAGGTTTTCTTCAATGCCTCGTTCCGCTACGTGCGCGAGGTCGTCGGGCCGCGCGACGCGGTGCTGGAGTTCCAAGTGGAGATCGACGGCATCACCGTCAATGGCGTCGACATGATCCGCTGGAACGACGAGGGCCGCATCACCGATTTCAAGGTGATGATCCGCCCGCTCAAGGCCATCAACCTGATCCACCAGAAGATGGCGGCGATGCTGCAGGCGAACCAGTAAACCGATCCTCAGCGGGCGAGCTCGGCGAGGTCTCCCGTTGCCAGCCAGCGCAGCACCTGATCTCTGTGGCCGTCGAGCACCGGTGCCGGGCCGCTGTGCGGCGCAATGCCGCCGGAGAATTTCACGGGGAAGTCCACGACGCGGCTGCCGCCGTCGTCGCAGGGTCGCGACACGCCGCGCGCCACGACGTGCGGATCGTCCAGCAGCTCGTCGTATGCCAGCACCGGTGACCAGGGGATGTCGCGGGTGCCGAACTGTTCCGCCCACTGCCCCAGGGTCTTCGTGGCGAAGAGCGCTTTCAACAGGCCGTTGAGTCGGCGTTTGTGGCGAAGCCTGTCGGGCCTCGATGCAAAGTCCGTGGCGCCCAGGGCAGGGCAGTCCGGCGCCAGGGCGTCGCGCAGGTTGTCCCAGAACTTCTCCTCCAGGATGCCGAGCGCGATGAAGCGGCCGTCGGCGGTGGCGAAGAGGTCGTTGTCGGGCATCACGTGGCCCATCTTCTCGATGTCCTTGCCGGTCTTGCGCACCATGCTGTCGATGCCTGGGATGGTCCAGGCGGTCATGGCGTCGTGCAGCGACACGTCCAGGTGCTGGCCCTGGCCGCTCAGGCGCGCCGTCATCATGGCCACCACCAGCGACAAGGCCGCGTACATCGAACCGCAGTAGTCCGACAGGCGCACGTTGGGCCGCCCGGTGTGGTCGTCCACCTGCGAGGGCACGGCCCAGTAGCCGGCCAGCGCCAGGTAGTTCAGGTCGTGCCCCGCGCGCTGCGCATAGGGGCCGGTCTGGCCGAAGCCCGAGATCGAGCACAGCACCAGGGCCGGGTTCACCTCGCGCAAGGCCTCATAGCCCACGCCCAGGCGGTCCATCACGCCGGGGCGAAACCCTTCGATCAAGGCTTGGCTGCGCCGCGCCAGGCCCTTGAGCACGGCCTGGTCATCCGCATTTTTCAGGTCCAGCGCGATGGAGAGCTTGCCCCGGTTGTACTTGGCGAAGGTGTCGGCACCCAGCGCGCGGCCCGAATCGCCGCCCTGCGGGCGCTCGACCTTGATGACGGTGGCGCCCAGTTGCTGCAGCAACATGGCGGTGTGAGGGCCCGGGTGGAGCTGGCCGAGGTCGAGCACGACCTGGCCCGTCAGGCAGGTGGGAGGGACAGCGGTGTTCATGCCAGGATCGCTTTCGCGATGGTGTTGCGCTGGATCTCGCTGGTGCCGGTGAGGATGCGGTACAGCCGCAACCGGCGAAACGCGAACTCCACCGGGTGGTTCTTGGTGACGCCCACGTTGCCGTGGATCTGCACCGCCTTGTCGGCGATCTCGAAACACTTCTCCGACACGAAGAGCTTGCACATCGCGCCCTCCATGCGCACGTCGCCGCCTTCGTCGGCTTTCTGCGCCGCGGCCAGCACCATGCCTTCGCAGGCGTACAGCCCGGTCGCCATGTCGGCGAGCATGTGCTGGATGGCCTGGAAGCGGCTGATGGGGCCGCCGAACTGGCGGCGCTGCTGGGCGTATTCGAGTGAGAGGCGCAGGCACAGGCGCGCCAGGCCGATCATGTTGGGGCAGTGCAGCAGACGGTTGACGTTGACGCGCGCCATCGCGATCTTGAAGCCGCCACCTTCTTCACCGATCAGGTTGGCGCGCGGCACCCGCACGTTGTCGAAATGGATGTCGGCATCGACATGCTGGCCCGTCATCGGCAGGTAGTCGTAGGTGAGCGAGACACCGGGTGCGTCGAGGTCGACCAGGATGGCCGAGATGCCCTGGGCGCCGGCGTCCGGGTCGGTCACGCACATCACCACGGCGAAGTCGGCGAACGCGGACGCGGTGATGTAGTGCTTGTGCCCCGTGATGATGTAGTCGTCGCCGTCGCGCACGGCGCGGGTCTGGATGCTGGCGGCGTCGGAGCCGGACTGGGTTTCCGTCATCGCGAAACAGGCGCCTTTTTCGCCGCGCGCCACCGGCAGCATGTAGTGCTCCAGCTGGTAGGGCGAGGCGTACTTCACGAGGTTGCCGATGCGCGAGGGGCCGCCCCAGTCACCCAGGACGTGAGGGAAGAGCACGGCGCCCGAGGCCGCCACGTCGGCCTTGAGGATGGCCAGATCGCGCACGCTCAGGCCCAGGCCGCCCAGCTCCGGCGGCAACTGCAGCCCATAAAATCCGAGTTCGCGCGAGCGCTTCCAGATGGTCTTGGCGAAGTCTCTCGAGAGCTTGTCCTCGTAGGCGATGCCGGCCGATTTTTCGAAGGGGATCAGCTCTTCGTTCAGGTAGGCGTTGAGCCGTTCGCGAAGGCTGGCGAGGTCGGGATGGGTCGCTGTCGTCATGGTGGTGTGCCCGTGAAAAGTGGGTGTCGGGTGGATCATGTCGCGCGGATCGGGCGCGGCGATCCGCAAGTGCCTGGGTTCGATAACCTTCGGGAATAACGTGCGAATCGAAGATCTCAACTACTTCATTGCGGTCGCGGAAACCGGCCATGTGGGGCGCGCTTCGCAGCGGCTGGGCCAGAGCCAGCCGGCGCTGACCAAGGGCATCCAGCGGCTGGAGCGCGAACTCAAGCTCCAGCTGTTCGAGCGCACCGCGCGCGGCATGGAGCTCACCACGGCGGGCACGGCGTTTTTCCAGCGCGCGCGCCATGTGCGGGTGAGCCTGGACGACGCCATCAAGGAGGCCAACGACCTCCACCTGGGCAAGAAGGGCCTGGTGCGCGTGGGCGTGGCACCGACCTACTCGGAGATGTTCTTCGGCCAGGCCTGTGCCGAGCTGCTGCGGCAGCGGCCGGCGGCGCGGGTGCAGGTCATGATCGGCCTGAACGATCAGCTGCTCGCGGCCCTGCAGTTCGGTGACCTGGACATGGCCATCAGCGCGCTGCCCGCGCACGAGACACCGGAGTTCACGCAGCTGCCGCTGTTCCGCGACGACATCCACGTGGTCGCGCGCGCCGATCACCCCATGCTGGAATCGACGTCGCTCCGGTTCAAGGACCTGGCGGACGCCTCGTGGGTCCTGCCCGGCCGCAACGTCGCGGCCCGGCGTTCCCTGGAGGCGCGCTTCGCCGAGCACGGCCTGCCGGAGCCCAACGTGGTGGTGGAGTCCAACTCGTCGGTCACCGCGCTGGCCAGCGTGGTGCGCACCACCGATCTGTTGAGCGTGATCCCGGCGTCGGTCCTGTCACGGCCCCAGGGTACCGGCCTCAAGCCCCTGGCCTTGGCGCAGGCGGTGTGGCCTCGCACGATCGGCATCTCGATGCGCAAGGCCGCCTACCTCTCTCCGCTGGCCGAGCGCCTGGTCGAGCTGTTGAAGGCGCACGGCCCCGTCTGAGTGGCGCCTCAGTCGGCGGTGATCTTGTTGTCGCGCACGATCTTGCCGTAGGCCTCGACTTCGGACGCGATGAACTTCTGGAACTGTTCGGCGGTGGTGGGTTCGATCCGGAACCCCATTTCCTCCATCCGCTGCCGGTTGGTCGGGCTGTCCTGGAAGGCCCGCACCACGCCGTGCCAGCGCGCCACGATCTCGGCCGGCATCTGGCGCTGACCCGCAATCCCCAGCCAGCTGCCGGCGTTGAGTTCGGGGTAGCCTACTTCGGACAGCGCGGGCACGTTGGGCAGGGCGCGTGAGCGGCCCTTGCTCGTGACCGCCAGGGCGCGGATGCGGCCCGCGTTCAGGAATTCCTGGGCGGGGGCGATGCCGATGATGCCCAGGTTGACCTGCCCACCGGAGAGGTCGGTCAGCGCGTTGGCGCCACCCCGGTAGGGGATGTGGGTGATGTCCACGCCGTAGTGCGCCTTGATCATCTCGAACGTGAGGTGCATCGAGGTGCCCATGCCCGGCGTGGCGTAGTTCAGCTTGCCGGGGTTTTTCTTGGCATAGGCCACCAGCTCGGCCATGCTGTGGATCGGCATGGCGGCGTTCACCAGCACCACGTGGGGCGTGATGCTGACCATGGAGATGGGTGAAAAGTCCTTGGTCACGTCGTAGCCCGGTTTGGCGTAGAGGGACTTCGCGATCGCGTGGTTGCCGCCCAGCACCAGCAAGGTGTAGCCATCGGGCGCGGCGTTGGCGACCCGCGCCGCGCCGATGTTGCCGCCGCTGCCCGCCACGTTTTCAACCACCACCGGTTGCTGCAGTTCCGTGCTGGCGAACTGCGCCAGCATGCGCGCGACGATGTCGAACTGGCCGCCCGCGCTGAACGGGATGATGAGTTTGATGGGGCGGTCCGGGTAGCGCCCCTGGGCGTGCGCGGGCAGTCCCAGGGCCAGCAGTCCGCCGGCGAGGCTGCCCAGAAGAAGAGTGCGTTTGGTCAGCATGCGTGGTGTCTCCAGAGAATTTTGATCTGGCTCGATTCTCTGGCGCCAGGGGCCATGGCGCGATTCCGCGGCGGGCGATATCGATGCCCCAGCGGCATGAGCGCGGCCATTCCCGGCGGGCATCGGGATCGCTCGGGGCCTTATCGGTCGGGCCTGTGGCCGATCCTACGATCCGTTCACTTTCATTCTTTGCGAGGAATCCCCGTGAACCAAGGCCGATTTTTGACCCGCAGCGCCCGCTACTGGCCGCAGCGCCCCGCCATTCTTTTTCACGACCGGGTGATCACCTACCGCGAGCTCGACGAGCGCTCCAGCCGGCTCGCCAACGCGCTGATCGCCCTGGGCGCGCAGAAGGGCGATCGGGTGCTCGTCCAATCCTTCAACCGCCCGGAGCTGATCGAGTTCGAGTGCGCCATGTACAAGGCCGGTCTGGTGAAGGTCGCCCTCAATGCGCGCCTCTCGCCCGAAGAGATGGTGGAGTCCGCCAACAGCTCGCAGGCGACGATCATGCTCGTCGGGCCCGAGCACGTGGCTTCGGTGGTGCAGCAGGCCGGCCGGTTGACGGACATCCGCACCCTGGTGGCGCTGGAGAACGGGCCGCAAGGCTTTCTGGACTACGAGGCGCTGCTGGCGGCAGCCTCGCCGGTGTCGCCCGACGTGGAGATGGAGGCCTCCGATCTCGCGGTGCTGCATTTCACCTCGGGCTCGACCGGCAAGGTCAAGGCCTCGATGCAGACGGTGGGCAACCGCCTGGCGTCGCTGCGCAAGGTCGTCATGGGCCGGCTGCGGGCCAAGCCCGGCGACGTGCTGGCGCTGGCCGGGCCCGTCACGCACGCCAGCGGCATGTTCATCCAGCCCTTCCTGTTCCAGGGCGGCACCATCCTGCTGCACGACCGCTTCGATGCCGAGGTGTTTATGGCCTCCGTGCAAAAGCACCGCGTGACCGCCTGCTTCCTGGTGCCGACCATGATCAACATGATCCTCGCGCACCCGCGCCTGAAGGCGTTCGACCTCAGCTCGCTGCGCGATGTCACCTACGGCTCGGCCCCGATCGCGCCCTCGCGCATCAAGGAGGCATGGAAGGCCTTCGGGCCGGTCCTGTCGCAAGGTTATGGCGCGGGCGAGACCACGGGCGGGCTGGTGATCCTGACGGCGGAGGACCACCGCATCGCGATCGAAGAAGGCCGCGAAGAACTGCTGCTCTCCTGTGGCCGCGCGTTCGGTGAATCCCGTGTGCGCCTGGTGGACGACGCCGGCCAGGAGGTGCCGCTGGGCGAGGTTGGCGAGATCGTGATCCAAGGCCCCGATGTGTTCGCCGGCTACTGGCGCGAACCCGAGATCACCGCCGACACCCTGAAGAACGGGTGGCTGCACACCGGCGACCTGGCCCGCATGGACGAACTCGGCTACCTCTCGATCGTCGATCGCAAGAAGGAGATGATCATCTCCGGCGGCTTCAACGTGTACCCCAGTGAAGTGGAGCTGGCCTTGTACCGGCACCCCGCGGTCTACGAAGTCTGCGTGGTGGGGGTGCCCGACGCCACCTGGGGCGAAGCCATCAAGGCGGTGGTCGTCAAGCGCGAGGGGCACGAGGTGGCCGCCGACGAGCTGGTGGATCATTGCCGCCAGTTCCTGGCGGACTTCAAGAAGCCCCGTTCGGTCGACTTCGTGTCGGAGCTGCCCAAGAACGCGAACGGCAAGCTCTCGCGCAAGGAGCTGAAGGAGCGCTACTGGGATGGGCAGGCCCGGCGCGTCGCGTGATGCCGGCCGCGCAGATCGAGCGCGTGGCCGCGCTGGCCGAGCGCCACACGGTGGACGCCCTGGGCGTGCGCGTGTGCTGGCGCCGCTTCGGTCGCGGCGGCCCGCCACTGGTCCTGCTGCATGGCGGGTATGGGAACTGGATGCACTGGATCCGCAATGTGGAGGCGCTGTCGGCGGCGCACGAGCTGTGGGTGCCCGACATGCCGGGCTTCGGCGAATCCGGCGCCTTGCCGCCCGAGGTGCCGAGGGCCGCACGGCTGGAGGCGCTGGTGGTGCACCTGACGGCCGCCCTGGAGGCCTTGCTCGGGCCGGATGCCCGGTTCGGTCTCGCCGGGTTTTCCTTCGGGTCGCTGGTGGCCATGGGCGTGGCCGAGCGCACCGGGCGGGTCCGGCGCCTGGCGCTGGTGGGGCCAGCGGGCCATGGGTCCGGGCGCCAGCGCGAGATCAGGCTCGTGGACTGGCGCCAGGCGGACGGCGCGGCGCACACCCGCGACCTGCTTTGGCGCAATCTGGCCGAACTCATGATCGCCCCGGCCAGCGACATCGACGCGCTGGCCCTGGACATCCACGAGCGCGCCTGCAGGGCCGCGCGCTTTCAGAGCCGGCACTTCTCGCAGTCGGCGCACCTGCCCACCGCTCTGGCGGCCTTCGATGCGCCGGTGCTCGGCGTCTGGGGACGGGAGGACGCGACCGGCCTGGCCGAGCGCGTGGCATCGACCCTGGGCCTGGGCACGGCCGAACGGCCCTGGGCCGTGGTGGAAGGGGCGGGCCACTGGGTGCAATACCAGCGGCCCGATGAGGTCAACGACCTGCTGCTGAACTGGTTTGCGCCTTCAGACCAGGCCTAGCGCGCCCAGCAAGCCGCCCGCGCCGATCATCCACAGCAGGTGCATCTTCGTGCGCCACACCAGCACGGTGGTGACGGCGGTGAGCAGCCACAGCGGCCAGTCGCGCGCGGGGTGCTCGTGCGAGCCGGTGAGCAGCCAGCCGGTGGCGATCAGCAGCGCGATCACGATCGGGGCCATGCCGGTCTTGAAGGCGCGCACCGCGCGCAGCTCGCGGTTCTGGTGCGCCCAGCGCGTGGCGGTGTAGGTCAGCACCGACGAAGGCAGCAGGATGGCCACCATGGTGACCAGCACGCCGAACAGGCCGAGGGCCCAGGCCAGCCAGCCGGCCGACGGGCCACCGCCCGCGTTGAGGCCCACGTTCCAGCCCAGCACGGCGACGAACAGCACGTTCGGGCCGGGCGCGGCCTGCGAGATGGCGATGGACGAGGTGAACTGCGCCTCGCTCAGCCAGCCGTTCTGCAGCACGAGGTAGCGGTGCATGTCGGGCGCGGTGGTGATCGCGCCGCCCACGGCCAGCAGCGAGAGCGAGGCAAAGTGGGTGAAGAGGTCGAGCCAGTTGGCCGGGGTGGGCAGCATCATGCTCAGGCGTCTCCCTTCTTGGCGCGGTCGGCGTCGACGTCGCTCAACACCCGGTAGGCCCACAGGCAGGCCCCCCCGCCGATGCTGAGCAGCACCCACAGCAGGGGCCAGCGCAGCAGCCCGATGGCGATGAAGGTGAGCACCGCCAGGAAGACGCACATGCCCATGCCCAGGGCGTTCTTGTTCAGCGCCCCGATGAGTTTGATGCCGGTGGCGGCGACCAGGCCGGCCGCCACCGCGCCCATGCCGCGCAGCGCGTTCTGCGCCACGGCGCTGTCGGCCACGCTGCCGTAGAGCGCGGCCAGCAGCAGCACCAGCACCATGGGCGCGGTCAGCATGCCGGCCAGCGCCGCCAGGGCGCCCGGCAGGCCGAAATAGCGCCCGCCGATCATCATGGAGAGGTTGACCACGTTGGGGCCCGGCATGATCTGCGCGACGGCCCAGTCCTCCACGAACTGCTCGCGGCTCATCCAGCGCTTCTTCTCCACCAGCTCGCGCTGCACCACCGCCAGCACACCGCCAAAACCCTGCAGGGCCAACCAGGTGAAGGAGACGAACAGGTCGGTTTTCGACTGTGGGTGCTGGAGAGGGAGGGTGTCGGGGGCGGTCTGGGCGGGCGGCATGCCCGGATTATCGGGCCGCGGTGGCCCGGGCCAGGGGCAGGCAGATGTCGGTGAGCAGGTCGGCCGGCGCGGTGTCGCGCGGGTTGTTGAGGTACTCCTCGAACACCGGCGCGTCGCCCACCTCGTGGCCGCTGTTCACGAGCCAGTGGCCGTACAGCCACTGGTAGGCCGCGCGCATGGTGGCGTAGGGCCCGCGGTGGCGCAGCACGGCGCAGGGTCCGCCACCCACCTCGAAGGCGACGAGGGGCGGCACCACCTCGGCGCTGTCGGGCACGGACAGGCCGGCGCGCGAGCACAGCTGGCGCTCGGGCACCGAGGACGGGTCGTCGAAATACTCGGCGATCCAGCGCGAGGCTGGCCCCACCTGGCCGCGCGCGGCCAGTTGCACGTAGCTGCGCTCGAACGCCTTGCCGATGGCCATGTACGAGCCCTTGTGGTCCAGGCCGGCCAGGCGCACGCGCGGGATCTCCCGCACGCTCACCTCGTAGCCCGCGGGCGCGGCGCTCGCCGCCTGCGCCGTGCGAAAGGCCACGTGGTTGCCATGCTGGCGGTACTGCAGCGGGCTCATGCCGTAGGCCGTGCGGAAGGCGCGCGCGAAGGACTGGGCATTGGGGTAGCCGCAGCGGCGCGCGAGCTGCTCCACCGGCAGGCTGGTGTTGGCCAGGTAGCCCGTGGCCCAGTGCAGGCGCAGCCGCCGAACGGTGACCGCGATGGTCTCGCCGTGCAGCGCGTGGTAGACGCGGTGCCAGTGGTAGGGCGAGAGGTGCGCCACCTCGGCCAGCCGGTGCAGGTCGAGCGGCTCGTCCAGGTGGTCGTGCAGGTAGGCGATCACGCGGCCCAGGCGCTGCTGGTAGTCGGTCCAGCCGTGGCCCGGGTTCATGCGCTGGCGCCGTGCCGCAGGCCGATGAGGATGTCGATCTGCCCGTCGGCGCGGTAGCGTTCGCAGTCGGCCACGTAGGCCTTGGGCAGGTCGTCGCGCTGCCAGACCGCCTGCCACGCGGGCCCCACCTGGTCGAAGCGCCCCTGGGGCACGGGGAAGACCGCGCGCGGCGAGGCCGGCAGCACGGCGTGGCTCATGCCGGGTGGCACGGCCTGCGTGCTGCTCACCGGCGCGCCGATGATGAGCGAATAGACGCCCTCGTTGTTCACGCCCGCGTTCTCGAAGTGCGTGTAGACCGCGTACACCTCGTCGGAGAGCTTGCCCGGGATGCGCGCGAGCACGCCTTCCTCGGTGAAGCGCTGCCAGTGCGGCGGGATGGTCCGCATGGCCTCGTGGTTGTCGGTCCTGAGTTCGATGCCGATGATGCGCACGGCGCGGTCTTGCTGTTCGAGGTGCATGGAAGGCTCCTGAAAGGGATGGGGTCGAGGCCTTCAATCTAGCCGCGCCGGGCTGACATTTCTTGCGGAGTTGCGCCGCAGGCCCTCACAGCGTCAATTCCCAGGTCTCGCCCACCAGGTCCTTGCCATAGCCGTGGTGCGCCTCGCTGTGCACCAGCGTGAAGCCGCGCCTGGCGTAGATGGCGCGCGCGGCGCTCAGGATGCTGTTGGTCCACAGCACCATTTTGCGGTAGCCCTTGGCGCGCGCGAAGGCCAGGCATTCGTCGGTGAGGCGCCCGCCCAGGCCCAGGCCGCGCGCGGCGGGGCTCAGGATGAGCAGGCGCAGCTGGGCCTCGGTCTCGCTCTTGCGCACCACGAAGACCGAACCCACGCGCTCGCCGTCGAGCTCGGCGATCCAGCCGCGTTCCCAGGCCGGGTCGTGCCGGCGGATCATGCCCGCCGCGATCTCGGCGACCAGGGCCTCGAACTCGCTGTTCCAGCCGTACTCGCGGGCGTAGATCTCGCCGTGCTGCTGCACCACCCAGCCCATGTCGCCGGGGCGCACGTCGCGCAGCACGGCGGTGCGGGAGGCGGAGGCGCTGCCGGGGTCGAGCAGGCCTTGTGCGCGCGCGAGCGCGGCCATGAGCGCCTGGCGCTGATCGGGCGCCAGCGGGGCCAGCAGGTGGGCGGCCTCGTCGCGCGAACGTTGCTGCAGGGGCTCGAAGGCGGTGCGGCCCTCGGCGGTCAGGCTCAGCGCGTGTTGCCGGGCGTCGTTGGGCAGCGGGGTGCGCGTGATCCAGCCGGCGCTGGTGAAGCGGCGCACGATGCGGCTGAGGTAACCGGCGTCGAGCACCAGTCGGCGCCCGAGCTCGCTGGCGGTGCAGGGCGCGTGGTGCGCCAGCTCGTACAGCACGCGCACCTCGGTGAGCGAGAACGCGCTGCCCAGGTAGGGGTCGAGCAGGCCGGTGCGCTGGGTGTAGAAGCGGTTGAAGGCGCGCAGCGCGCGCACCTGGGCGGGGTCAACGGGGGATGTCATGCCCCCGATTCTGGTTCAGTTATTTGACTTTGGCAAGTAACTATCTGACAAAGGCAATATCAACCCCGCTGCAGCATCTCCCGCACGCGCTCCCGGGTGAGCGGCTTGGTGACGAAGCCCTGGATCACCGGCATGCCGCTGGCGCGCAGGCGGTCCTGCGGTGCGTCGGACGAGGTCAGCATCATCACCAGCATGGTGGGTTTGTCCTGCAGCAGCGGCTGGGCCTGGCGCGCGAACTCGAAGCCGTCCATCTGCGGCATGTTGATGTCGAGAAACAGGCAGGTGGGCAGGGCCAGCGGGTCGCTGCGCAGGAAGTCCAGCGCCTCGGCGCCGCTTTCGAACACCCGCACCTCGCCGGTGAAGCCGGCGCGGCGGATCATGATCTCGTGGTAGACGTTGTCGGCCTCGTTGTCGTCGACCAGGATGAAACGTTGTGGAATGGTCATGGGGCGCCTCGGGACGGCGTGCCGTGCGGCACCGGCAGGTGCAGCGTGAAGCGGCTGCCTTCACCCGGCACAGACTGCACCGAGAGGTGGCCGCCGTGCAGCGCCGCGATGCGCCGGCAGATCGGCAGGCCCAGGCCCGAGCCGGCGTGCGTCTTGCGCGGGTGCAGGCGCTTGAACATGTCGAAGATGCTGGCCTGATGCTCGGGGGCGATGCCCAGGCCGTTGTCGAGCACGTGGATCTGGTCGAAGCCATGCTCGCGCGTGGCGCTCACGCGCACGTGCGGCGGCACGCCGGGCCGCGCGAAGGCCAGGCCGTTGGCCACCAGGTTCTGCAGCGCGATGCGAAGCAGGGACGGATCGGCCTGCACGGTGGGCAACGAATCGCACTGCAGTTGGCCCTGGGTCTTCGTCAGCGCGTCGCCGAGGTCGTCGCCCACCTGGCCGACCAGCACGGTCACGTCCACCGGCCCGCTGTCGAGCGAGTGGCGGTCCAGGCGCACGTACTTCAGCAGGCTGTCCAGCAGGCAGGCCATGTGCTGGCCGCCCGTGCGCACGAAGCCCAGGTAGCGCCGCGCATCGGGCGAGAGTTCGTGCTGGTGGTCGGCCTCCAGCAGCGAGGTGAAGTTGTTGATGGCGTTGATGGGCTCGCGCAGGTCGTGCGACAGGATGTGGATGAAGCGCTCCTGTTCCAGCGTCTTCTTCTCGAGCTGGACGATGGTTTCTCCGAGCTGGCGTTCCTTGTTCTTGAGTTCCTGGATGTCGCGCCCGCGCATGACCACGCCGCTGACCTTCCCGTCCGCGCCGCGCACGGGCAGCAGGGCGATCTCCATGTGGCGGTTGCCGGCGACCTTGAAATGCGAGACGCGCTGGTAGATCACGGTCTCGCCGGCCATGGCGCGCGCCATCTTGGAGCCGACCATGTTGTTGTAGGTCGCTTCACCCAGGCGGTCCTTGACGGCCACGCCGATGACTTCGCTGCGCGTGCTGCCGATGTAGTTCAGGTAGGTCTGGTTGACGTGGCGGTAGACGCCGTCAGCGTCGATGTAGGCCTGCAGGTCCAGCCCGGCGGCGGCCATGGCGGTGAGTTCCTCGTGCGCCTGCTGGGCCTCGTTGGCGGAGCGCCGGGTCTCGAGCTGGCGCGCCCGCTCGTGTTCGAGCAGCGTGGCAACCAGGGCCGAGAGGCGGCTCAGGGCGCTCAGCTGCACCGAATGCAGCGTGCGCGCCATCTGGTCGATGACGCACACCGTGCCCAGCGCGAAGCCGTCGCTGGTGACGATGGGCGCACCGGCGTAGAAGCGCACGTTGGTCGGGCCGGTCACCAGCGGGTTGCATTGGAAGCGCGTGTCCTGGCTCATGTCCTCGACCACCATGACGTGCTCCGGATCGAGGATGGCATGCGAGCAGAACGCCACCTCGCGCGGGGTTTCGCTCACGTCCACGCCGACGCGGGACTTGAACCACTGGCGGTCGCGGTCGATGAGGGTGATCAGCGCCACCGGCGTGCCGCAGATCACCTGCGCCAGCGCGGAGATGTCGTCAAACGCTTTCTGGGGCAGGGTGTCGAGCACGCCCAGGCCGCGCAACCGGGCCAGGCGTTGTTCCTCGTTGGAGGGAAGGGGGGCAGTCTGCATGCGGGCCGGAACGGAACGGGACGGAGCGAGGCCCCGATGATTGCATACCCGCCAGGGATGTGAGCCGCCGGCAGGCGGCCTGCGGCGGCACTGGGGCAGTCCCGCACGTGATTTCGTCACGTTCCTGACGCAATTCGCCGCCAGACCAAAAAAACCAGGCGAGCGGCGCCAGCCTCCAGAGCACTTGGCGGCGCAGGGCGGCTCCTCTACACCGACATGCCGCCAGAGACCTCGATCACGGCACCGTTGATGTAGCTGGCCTCGTCGCTGGCCAGGAAGGCGTAGACGTTGGCGATCTCCTCCGGCCGGCCCAGGCGGTGCAGCGGCACGCGGTGCTCCATCTCGGCGATGACCTTGGCCGGGATGGTGTCCAGGATGGGCGTGGCGATGAAGCCGGGCGCCACCGCGTTCACGCGCACGCCCTTGGGGCCGAGTTCGCGGCTCCAGGTCTTGGTGAAGCCGATCACGCCGAACTTGCTCGCGGCGTAGTTGGTCTGCCCGAAGTTGCCATAGATGCCGACCACCGACGAGGCGTTGAGGATCACGCCACTGCCTTGCGCAGTCATGGTGTCGGCCACGGCCTGCGCGCAATGGAACACGCCGCGCAGGTTGACGTCGATCACGCGGTCGAACTGCTCGAGCGTCATCTTCTGCAGGCGCGCGTCCTGCGTGATGCCGGCGTTGTTCACCAACACGTCGATGCGGCCGAAGCGCGCCTTCACCTGGGCCACCACCGCGTCGACCATCTCGCGCTGGGTCACGTCCATCACCAAGCCCAGGGCGGTGGCGCCCAGCGCCTCGCACTGCCGCACGGCGCTGTCCACCGCGGCCTGCTTCACGTCGCACACGATGACGGTGGCGCCTTCCTGCGCGAACTTGAGCGCGGTGGCCAGGCCGATGCCTTGCGCCGCACCGGTGATGAGGCTGACTTTTCCTTCGAGTCGTTTCATGGGGAAGAGGGGGAGGGTGGTTCAAAAAAACGCCGGCGGGGTGGCCGCCGGCGCGTGGGAGCGGACGTGTTCAGTACACCGGCTGGTGCTGGCGGATCGCGTTCTTCGCCGCCTCGTCGAGCGCGAAGCCCGCGCCGTGGCGCGCCGCCAGCTCGGCGCAGCGCCGTTCGAAGGCCTCGATGCCCATGCCGTAGATGAACTGCAGCGCACCGCCCGTCCAGGCCGGGAAGCCGATGCCGAAGATCGAGCCGATGTTGCCGTCGTGCACGGTGGTGAGCACGCCTTCGGCGAGGCAACGCGCGGTCTCCACCGACTGGCGGTAGATCAGGCGGTCCTTGACGTCCTGCAGGTCCCAGGCGGCGCCGGGCTTCTCGAAGCGCGCCTTGAGTTCGGGCCAGAGCTGCTTCTTCTGGCCCGCGGGGTAGTCGTAGAAGCCGCCGCCGGCGGCGCGGCCCGGCCGCTTGAATTCCTTGACCATGCGCTCGACCAGCAGCTCGCCCGGCGTGGCGGCGTAGCGGCGGCCTTCCTTCTCGAAATCGGCGCGGGTCTGGTCCATCACGTGCACCGAGAGCGAGAGCGCGGTCTCATCCAGCACGGCCAGCGGCCCCACCGGCATGCCCGCCTGCATGGCGGCGTTCTCGATCACCGGCGCCGGAATGCCTTCGCCCAGCATGGCCGCGCCTTCCATCACGAAGGTGCCGAAGGTGCGGCTGGTGTAGAAGCCGCGCGAGTCGTTCACCACGATGGGCAGCTTGCCCAGGGCCTGCACGTAGTCGAAGGCGCGCGCGATGGTCTCGTCGTCGGTCTCCTTGCCGCGGATGATCTCCACCAGCTTCATCTTGTCCACCGGGCTGAAGAAGTGGATGCCGACGAAGCGCTGCGGCCGGCTGCTGGCCTGCGCCAGGCCGGAGATGGGCAGGGTGGAGGTGTTGCTCGCGAAGAAGCCGCCGGCGGCCAGCATGGGCTCGGTTTCCTTGGTGACGGCGGCCTTGACCTCGCGGTTCTCGAACACCGCCTCGATGATCAGGTCGCAGCCCTTGAGGTCGCTAGGGTGGTCGGTGGGCAGGATGTGGTCGAGCAGCTCGCGCTGGTCGTAGGGGCTCATGCGGCCCTGGTCCACGCGGATCTGGGTGAGCTTGAAGCTGTAGGACTTGCCGCGCTCGGCGGTTTCGATGCTCACGTCCTCCAGCATGGTGCGGATGCCCCGGCTGGCCTGCACGTAGGCGATGCCCGCGCCCATCATGCCGGCGCCGAGCACGCCCACCTTCTTCGGCTTGTAGCGCGAGATCCCCTTGGGACGCGACTGACCGCTCTTGATGGCGTTGAGGTTGAAGAAGAACGTGTTGATCATGTTCTTCGCCACCGGGCTCACGATGAGCTTCGCGAGGTAGCGGCTCTCGATGCGCAGCGCGGTGTCGAAGTCCACCATCGCGCCTTCGGCCATGGCGGCGAGCGCCGCCTCGGGCGCCGGGTAGAGCCCGCGCGTCTTCTGCTTGAGCATGGCGGGCGCCACGGTGAGCATGCCGGCGACCTTGGGGCTGCTCGGCGTGCCGCCGGGAATCTTGTGGTTCTTGTCGTCCCAGGGCTGGCGCGACTGCGGGTGCGCCGCGATCCAGTCCAGCGCGGCGTTGCGCAGCGCATGGGTCACATCGCCCTCGGGCGAGACGAGTTCGTGCACCAGGCCGAGTTCCTGCGCTTCGCGCGGGTTGAACAGCTTGCTCTCCAGGATGTAGGGCTGCGCGCCCATCAGGCCGAGCAGGCGCACCATCTTCGTGATGCCGCTGGCGCCGGGGATGAGGCCCAGCGTGATCTCGGGCAGGCCGAGCTGGATCTTGGGGTCGTTCACCGCGATGCGGTGGTGGCCCACAAGCGCCACTTCCCAGCCACCGCCCAGCGCCGTGCCGTTGATGCAGCTCACCACCGGCACGCCCAGTGTCTCCAGCGTGCGGAAGTTCTTCTTGGTCTGCTCGATCTCGGCGAACACGCGCGGCGCGTCGCTGGGCTGCAGGCGCATCGTGCCCTTGAGGTCGGCGCCCGCGAAGAAGGTGCTCTTGGCCGAGGCCAGGATGATGCCCTTGATGTCGGCGCAGTCGCGCATGACCTGTGCCGTGACCTCGGTGAGGTCCTGCTGCCAGTCGGCGCACATGGTGTTGACGGGGGATCCTTCCTCGTCGAAGGTGATGGTGGCGATGCCGTCGGCGAGTTCGTAGCGGATGGTTTTCATGCCTCAGATCCTTTCGACGATCGTGGCGATGCCCATGCCGCCGCCCACGCACAGCGTGGCCAGGCCGTAGCGCAACTGGCGGCGGTGCAACTCGTCGATCAGCGTGCCCAGGATCATGGCGCCGGTGGCGCCCAGCGGGTGGCCCATGGCGATGGCGCCACCGTTCACGTTCACCTTCTCGTGGGGCACGCCCATCTCCTTCATGAACTTCATGGGCACGGCCGCGAAGGCCTCGTTGACCTCGAACAGGTCGATCTGCTCGATGGTCAGGCCGGCTTTCGCCAGGGCCTTGCGCGCCGCCGGCATGGGGCCGGTCAGCATGATGGTGGGGTCGGCGCCCGAGAGCGCCACCGAGACGATGCGCGCGCGCGGCGTGAGGCCGTGCGCCTTGCCCGCGCTGTCGCTGCCGATCAGCACGGCGGTCGCGCCGTCGACGATGCCCGAGGAGTTGCCCGCGTGATGCACGTGGTGGATGCGCTCGACCTGCGGGTAGCGCTGCAGCGCCACGGCGTCGAAGCCCATGCCGCCGAGGTGTTCGAACGCGGGCTTGAGCGAGGCCAGGCCGTCCATCGTGGTCTGCGGCTTGATGAACTCGTCCTCGTCCAGGATGGTCTGGCCCAGGAAGTCGGTGACGGGCACCACCGAGCCTTTGAAGTACCCGGCTGCGCGCGCCGCCGCCGCGCGCTTCTGCGATTCGAGGGCGAAGGCGTCCACGTCCTCGCGCGTGAAACCTTCGAGCGTGGCGATCAGGTCGGCACCGACGCCCTGCGGCACGAACAGGGTGTCGCTGTTGGTCTGCGGGTCTTGCGCCCAGGCGCCGCCGTCGGAGCCGATGGGCACGCGGCTCATGCTCTCCACGCCGCCGGCCACCACCAGGTCTTCCCAGCCGCTGCGCACCTTCATCGCCGCCATGTTCACCGCCTCGAGGCCGGAAGCGCAGAAGCGGTTGAGTTGCACGCCCGAGCAGCGCCAGTCCCAGCCGGCCTTGAGCGCGGCCACCTTGGCGATCACCGAACCCTGCTCGCCGATGGGCGAGACCACGCCCATGACCACGTCGTCCACCGCGCCGGTGTCGAAGCCATTGCGTTGCTGCAGCTGGGTGAGCACGCCGGCCAGCAGGTCGATCGGCTTGACCTCGTGCAGGCTGCCGTCTTTCTTGCCCTTGCCGCGCGGCGTGCGCACGGCATCGAATACGAATGCTTCGCTCATGGTGTCTCCTGGGGGAAGGCGGATGCCGCGAATCAGTATAGACTTTTGCCAAGCATTTGCTTTCTGTAATTCTTCGCCGCAGTCTGATAGGTGACACCATGATCGAACGCACCCTGTTCAACGCCGACCACGAGGCCTTTCGCGACAGTTTCCGCAAGTTCGTGGAGAAAGAGGTCGCGCCACACCACGAGGCCTGGGAGGAGCAGGGCTACGTGGACCGCGCGGTCTGGAGCAAGGCCGGCGAGAACGGTTTTCTCTGCATGACCTTGCCCGAGGCCTATGGTGGCTCGGAAGCCGACAAGCTCTATTCGGTGGTGCAGATGGAGGAGATCGCGCGCAGCGGCTTCAGCGGGATCGGCTTCGGCCTGCACAGCGAGATCGTGGCGCCGTACATCCTGCACTACGGCACCGAGGAACAGAAGAAAAAATACCTGCCCCGGCTCGCCACGGGCGAGATGGTCGGCGCGATCGCGATGAGCGAGCCCGCCGCCGGCAGCGACCTGCAGGGGGTCAAGAGCACCGCCATCAAGCAGCCTGACGGCAGCTACCTGCTCAACGGCAGCAAGACCTTCATCACCAACGGCTGGCACGCCGACCTCGTGATCGTGGTCGCCAAGACCGACCCGAGCGCGGGCGCCAAGGGCACCAGCCTGCTGCTGGTCGAGCGCGGCATGCCGGGTTTCGAAAAAGGCAAGCGCCTGAAGAAGCTGGGCATGAAGGCGCAGGACACCTCCGAGCTGTTCTTCGACAACGTGAAGGTGCCGGCCGAGAACCTGCTGGGTGGCCCGGCCATGGAAGGCCGGGGCTTCATCTGCCTCATGGAGCAACTGCCCTGGGAGCGGCTGCAGATCGCCATCGGCGCGGTGGCGTCGGCGCAGGCCGCGATCGACTGGACGGTGCAGTACACCAAGGACCGCAAGGTCTTCGGCCAGGCCGTGGCCCAGTACCAGAACACGCGCTACACCCTGGCCGAGCTGCAGACCGAGGTGCAGGTGGCGCGCGTGTTCGTCGACAAGTGCTGCGAGCTCATCGTGGACGGCAAGCTCGACACCGCCACCGCGAGCATGGCCAAGTACTGGTGCTCCGACCTGCAGTGCAAGGTGATGGACGAGTGCCTGCAGCTGCACGGCGGCTACGGCTACATGTGGGAGTACCCCATCACCCGTGCCTACGCCGACGCGCGCGTGCAGCGCATCTACGGCGGCACGAACGAGATCATGAAAGAGGTGATCTCGCGCGGGATGGGGCTGGGCGGGCGCTAGAGCGAGACCGTCTTCTTCAGAGCGATGCCTTCGGGCGCCTCGTGGTCCGCCAGCAGCCAGGCCCGGCTGGGGTGGTCGGCGGCGTCCTGCAGCAACTCGCGCAGGAAGCGGATCGAGGGCGCGTCGAGCGCGGCGAAGGGCTGGTCGATCAGCGTGAGCGGTGTGCCCGACGCGAACGCCGCAGTGAGCCAGACCTTGCGCCGGCTGCCGGTGGAGAGCATGTACATCGGCTTGGCCAGGTGCGGCCCCAGCCCGAAGCCCTGCACCAGTTCGGCCATGGAATCGGCGTCGAAGTTCGGGTAGTGGTGGCTCAGGCTGTCCAGGTAGCCCTTGGCCGCCAGTGCGTCGTGTGCCTCGGTCTGCGGGTCGATCCAGAACACCTGGTGGCGGTAGGCATCGTGGCGCTCATCAAGGTGGATGCCGTGGATCACCAGCGAGCCGGCATCGGCGTTCTGGGCACCGGCCAGCAGCCGCAGCAGGGTGCTCTTGCCGCTGCCGTCGTCGCCGCGCACCAGGCTGACGCCGGGCGGGATGTCGAACGACAGCCGATCGAACAGGGGCGGCTCGGCCCAGCCGAAGCGCAGGCCCTTGACCTGCAGGACGGGTTCTTCCGGGTCGGCGTTCATGTCGTCAGTAGCCGATGGAGTAACGCAGGCCGTTGTGGTTGAGCACCGCGCTGCGCTGGCCGATGGTCTCCAGCTTGAAGCCGGGCGAGATCTCCTGGCCCTCCTGCAGCACCTTGCCGTTGACGATCAGCATGCGCAGGGCCGGGTTCTTGGAGTAGGTCGAGCCGCTCACGTTGACGGCCGGCAACTGCGCGCGGGCTTCGGGCGAGAGTTCGGCAAAGCTGCGCACGGGTGCGGCGTTGGCCTCCGGGGGGCTGGCGGCGGCCGGGGCCGCAGGCGGTGCCACGGCGGGCGCCTTGGCCGTCGCGGCGGGGGCTGGCGTGGCCGCCACAGGCGGCGCGTTGGCCGGTGATGACGCGGCAGGGGTGGCGGCCGGCGCGGGCGCCGGCGGGTTGCTGGCCTGGGGCCGCTTGGGTGCGGGTTCCACGCGGGGCGGCGCCAGGATGGGCTGCACCGGTTCGGGCGCGGGCATGGCGGGGCTGGGGGCCGCAGGGACTGGGGTCACGGCGGCCACCGGGGGCGTGGCGGGTGGCGGTGGCACGGCGGATGCCGGCGCTGGTGCGGCGACCGGCGTTTCGTCGGCCTGACCCAGCCACCACCACAGGCCGGCGGCGATCAGCAGCGCGGCCAGCACCGCCCCCGCCACGGCGGCGCGGGAGACGCCGCGACGGCGCACGGGTCTGGCCTTGCGGCTGGGGGGCGGCACGATCTGGCTGTTGAGGCCGGGCACGTGGCCGCGCTCGCGCTCCGCTTCGGCGCGTTGAAGGGCATCGAGGATGTAGGACATCGTGGAATGGCCCTCAGGAGCCGGGGCGCGAGAGCCGGGGCTCGTCCACGCCGCTGGCCAGGTTGACCTGCATGAAGGTGATGGGGCCGGCCAGCCCGGCGGCGTCGATGCCGTTGGCGCGCTGGAAGGCCTGGATGCGGGCGGAGAGCTGGTGGGCCGAAGGCGGCACCTTGCCCGCCGTCTGCAGGCCGGCGATGCGCTCACCCAGCCAGTCAGCGGCCGGGCCGGTGCGGCCGTCCACCAGGCGGGTGGTCTGGCCCGGCGGCGTGCGCCACAGGGTGGCGAAGTCGCCGCGCCAGCTCTCGGCCAGGGCGCTGAGCGGCATGCGCCAGCGCTGGTCGCCCGCCTGCAGCGTGGCGGTGTCGTTGGTGAGCGCGGTCACCAGCGCCAGGCCCGACCCTTGGCCTGCCTGGCGCAGGGTGATGATGCCGGGCCGGTCGAGCTGGCGCAGGCCGTTGAGGGTCATGCGGTCGGTGCGGTAGCACTGCAACTGGGCTTGTTGTGCGGCGGTGCAGGGCTCGCCCGAGGCCAGTGGCTGTCCCCAGAGCGGGCCCAGTTCGCGCCAGGCCTCGGTTTCGTTCTTGAGCAGGGCCGACGCCTCGGGTGGGCCGGGCAAGGGGTCGGGGCGGGGCGCCGCGACAGGCGCCGGTGCGGGCGTGTCGGCCGGGGCTGCTGCGCCGGGCGTTGGCGCGGGTGGGGCGGCCACCGCGGCGGGGGCGGGCAGAGGGGCGGCGGGGGCCGGTGTCGCCGCGGCCGTTCTGGGCGCACTGTGGCTCCAGAACCAGAACAGCGCGCCGGTCACCAGCGCGCCCACCACCAGGCCGATGCCCAGAGTGCCCAGCGGCGAAGCCCAGGCGGCCAGCGGCGCGGCGGCCTGCCCACGGCGGAGCTTGGGCATGGGCGCATCGGTCTCGAACACTTCGCTCGCCGCCTTTTCGACCACGGCGCGTTCCACACGGGCCTGGTGGGTGGCGTAGGCGCCGAGCAGGGCACGGTCGCACAGCAGGTTCACGCGCCGGGGCACGCCCCGCGTGATCTCGTGGATGCGCTGGATCGCCTGGTTGGAGAAGGGCAGTGGCCCGCGCAGACCGGCCACCTGCATGCGGTGCTGGATGTATTGGCGGGTTTCGGCTTCGTTGAGCGTGCCCAGGTGAAAGCGCGCGATCACGCGCTGCGCCAGCTGTTCCAGCTCGGGCCGCGCGAGCACCTCGCGCAGCTCGGGCTGGCCGATCAGGATGACCTGCAGCAGCTTGCGCTCGCTGGTTTCCAGGTTGGTCAGCAGGCGAAGCTGCTCCAGCACGTGGGGCGTGAGGTTCTGCGCTTCGTCGATGATGAGCACGTTGCGCTCGCCCTTGGCGTGGCTTTGCAACAGGTACTCGTTGAGCGGGTCCAGGTAGTCCTTGATCGTGGCCGGGCCGATGCCTTCGTGCTGGACCTCGATGTGGAACTCGCGGCAGATCGTCTTGAGCAGGTCGCCGACCGTGAGCTTGGGGTTGAAGATGTACGCCACCCGGCACTGCTCGGGGATCTGCTCCAGGAAGCAGCGGCAGATGGTGGTCTTGCCGGCACCGATCTCGCCGCTGAGCAGCACGAAGCCGCCGCCGCCGCGGATGCCATAGAGCAGGTGCGCCAGGGCCTCCCGATGGCGCTCGCTCATGAAGAGGTAGCGCGGGTCGGGCGCGATGGAGAAGGGGTCCTGCTTCAACCCGAAGAATTCGGCGTACATGGCCCCGAGCATAACGGGGCCGCCGAGGGCGGGCAACGACGCCCGGCCGAGCCGGGCCGGGCGTGTGCCGCGGTGCTAGCGGACGGTCAGGCCGCCAGGGCCATGGAGCGCTGCGACGACGAGGCCGGGTACTTCGCGCTGGCCGAGGACGAGCATTCGATGTCGCCGGAGAGCTGGCCGCCTTCCTCGATCACGACCTTGCCGTAGCGGATCTTGCCGGTGACCTTGCCCGTGGCGTAGATCACCAGCTTCTGGCGCACCGTGAGGTTGCCATCGAACACGCCGCGGATTTCGGCGATGTCGATCTCGGCCGAGCCCTTGAATTCGCCCTGTTCCGCGATCTGGATCACGCGCGAATCCATGGTCGCCTCGACCAGGCCTTCCACCACGAGCGTGTCGCAGTCGGTGATCTCCACGCCCTTGAGCTTGATGTTCGGGCCGACGGTGAGCTTGCTGCCGCCTTCGGGGGTGGACGACGAGGCGCTGGCGCTGCTCGTGGCGGCGGGGGTGGCCAGGTCCAGGTCGGGGGTGGAGGGGGCCGGGGTCTGCGGCTGGGCCTGCGAGGCGCTGGTGCTGCTGCTCGCGGGCTGGCCGTAACGTTGCGTGGCCATGCCGGTGTTCAGGGTCTTGGGTTGATCGTCTCGTTTGCCAAAATGCAGTGCCATGCCAGCTCCTTCTGTAAATGAAGCGGTCATGCTAAGCGGCAGGCCGATTACATTCTCGGCCGTCCCGTAAGAGGGGTAACGAGATGAACCGTACATGCGGTTTCATTTTTTCGGGGATGACCTCTTGCGGTTTTCCATCTCGCGGATCAAGGCGCGCGCTTCGTCGCCTTCGGGAATCGGCCGGCCGCTGTCGCGCCATTGCACCGCGTCCTTGAAGCCCGCTTCCTGCGCATGACGGCGGAACCACAGGCCCTCGGGGTTGTGGCGCGTGATGCCGTCGAACAGCGTGGCCATCTGCTGCGTCTGTTCCAGGCCCATGGTGAGCATGACCTGGTTCACCACCATCTTGTGCATGGCCAGGTGCGAGCGCGGCACGCCCGCGATGCGCTCGGCCAGTTGCATGGTGGTGGCCTCCAGCTGGTCGGCCGGCACGGCCTCGTTGGCCAGGCCCCAGGCCGCGGCGGTGCGGCCGTCGATCACGTTGCCGGTGAACATCATCTGCTTGGCGCGCGCGGCGCCGAGGCGGTAGGTCCACATCGCGGTGGTGGGGCAACCCCAGACGCGCGTGGGCATGTAGCCGATGCGCGCGTCATCGGCCATCACCAGCAGGTCGCAGCACAGCGCGATGTCGCTGCCGCCGGCCACCGCCGCGCCGTGCACCTTGGCGATGGTGGGCTTGGGGCTGCGCCACAGCGCCATGAAGTCTTCGGTGTTGCGCTTCATGAAGGCGTAGTCGTCCATCGGGTCCCAGGGGTGGCGTTCCTGCTGGCAGGGGTGGTCGATCTCGCCCTCGCCGAACATCGAGAGGTCGTAGCCGCCGCAGAAACCCTTGCCAGCGCCTTCGACCACGATCACGTGCACCTCGTCGTCGGCATTGGCCCATTCCACCGCCGCGCGGATCTCGCGCGGCGTTTCGTCGTTGATGGCGTTGAGGCGCTCGGGGCGGTTGAGCAGCAGGCGCGCGACGCGCGGCTGGTTCGCATCCTTCTCGATGCGCAGGGTGTTGAAGCTGGGCATGGTCATGTCTCCTGGGGTTGTTTTTCCCATGATAGGCAGCACCCGGGCCTGCCGCAGTTGCCTCGGAGACAGTGGTATCGATTCCATATGGTTGCACACGCAACCGAAAATGGATAAAGTTGCGCACGCAACCATATGAACGCCATGAACCCAGAATTGCCTTCTTCCATTCCCGTGCTGATCGCTGGCGGCGGTCCCGTGGGCCTGACCCTTTCGGCCCTGCTCGCGCGAGAGGGCATCGCCCACCTCGTGATCGAAGCCGACGAGGGCTACTGCACCGGCAGCCGCGCCATCTGCATCTCGCGGCGGTCGCAGGAAATCCTGGGCTGGGTGGGTGCCGATGCGCCGCTGGTGGCCAAGGGCCTGAGCTGGACAGGCGGCCGCAGCCACTGGCGCGACACCGAGGTGCTGCACTTCGAGATGCCCGCCGAACCCAGCCAGCGCTTCGCGCCCATGGTCAACATCCAGCAGTTCCATGTGGAAGCGTTCGCCCACCAGGCCGCCCAGGCGCAAGGCGAGGCATCGCGCGTGCTCTGGGCCAGCCGCGTGGTGGCGGTGCGCCCGCAGACCGATGGCGTGCAGGTGGAGGTGGACACGCCGCAGGGGCGGCAGACGGTGCAGGCCGGCTTTGTCGTCGCCTGCGACGGCGGCCGCAGCACGGTGCGCGAGCAGCTCGGCCTGCAGCTCGAAGGCACGCAGTACGACGGCAAGTACGTGATCGTCGACGTGGTGCAGAAGACGCAGCGCCCGGTGGAGCGCCTGGCCTGGTTCGATCCGCCGTCCAACCCCGGCTCCACCATCCTCATGCACCGCCAGCCCGACGACGTCTGGCGCATCGACTACCAGATCCGCGACGACGAAGACCCGGTGGAGGCGGTTAAGCCCGAGAACGTGTTGCCGCGTGTGCGCAGCCACCTGGCCATGATCGGCGAGAACGAGCCCTGGGAACCGTTGTGGATCTCGATCTACAACGCCAAGTGCCTGACGCTGCCGAGCTACCGCCAGGGCCGTGTGTTCTTCGCCGGCGATGCCGCGCACCTGGTGCCCATCTTCGGTGTGCGAGGACTCAATTCAGGCCTGGACGATGCGGCCAACCTGGCCTGGAAGCTGGCCCGCGTGCTGCGCGGCGAATCGCCCGACGCCTTGCTCGACTCCTACTCCACCGAGCGCGTGCACGCCACGCGCGAGAACATCGCCTACGGCGCCAAGAGCACCGAGTTCATGGCACCGCCGAACTTCGCCTACCAGCTCATGCGCGAGGCCACGCTGCGCCTGGCGGTGAGCGACGAGCAGGTGCGCTCGCTGATCAACCCGCGCCAGTCCTCTCCCATCACCTACGTGGGCTCGCCGCTGAACGCGGCGCAGGCCGGCGAATGGGCGGACGACCGCGCGCGGCCCGGCGCGCCCGCCCCCGAAGCCCTGCTGCAGGGCCAGGGGGCCGCACCCTGGCATCTGAGTGGACGGTTCGGCCAGGGTTTCGTGTGCCTGGCTTTCGGGGGCGCGGGCCCTGGCCTGAGCGACGCCGGTGTCACGGTGCTGGAGATACCACCCGACATCGACACCCTCGGCCAGGCCTGGCGGCGCTACGGCCTGCGCCGTCCGGATGAACCCGCGCTGGTGCTCGTGCGGCCCGACGGCTATGTGATGGGCCGCTGGCACGGCCCGGACCCCGCGCCCCTGCGCGCCGCCCTGAAAGACACCGGAGTGTTCGCATGACCGATACCGATCTCGACCAGAGTTACAGCGCCGTCTGCGAGGCGCTCTCGCAAGTCGGCGAGGCGCGCGCGCCGATGTTCCTCGCCATGCTCAGCCTTTCGCTCATGAGCCGCTTCGAGCGCGCCGAGCAGGTGTTGCCGCTGATCGCGAACGCGTTGGCGCAAAGCGGGGAGGGGACGGACCATGGGCGCTGAAACCACCTCGCTGCAGGACTTCCTCACCTACCGCCTGCACAAGCTCAACAAGATCACCGACCGCCACAGCAGCGAGGCCTACGCGGCAATGGGCCTGGGTGTGAGCGAAGCGCGCTGCCTGGCCGCCATCGGTGAATTCGCGCCGTTGTCGGTGAACGACCTCGCGGCGCGCGCCAACCTGAACAAGGCCCAGGCCAGCCGGGCGGCGCAGATGCTGGTGGACCGCGAGCTGGTGCTCAAGTCCACCAGCGACGCGGACGCGCGCGGTGTGGTGCTGGTGCCCACGCGCAGCGGGCGGGCCCTGTGGAAGAAGGTGATGCGCCTGATCGCGCAACGCAATGCCGACATCTTTGGTTGCTTGTCCGCGCACGAGCAGCGACAGTTGGAAACATTTTTTGACCGACTGATTGCCCATTCCCGGAAGGACTGCGCCAGCGAGTGACCTGACGCGGTTTATAAAAGCGGCATGAATCCGCTCAACGATCTCGGCTACAAGGCCGACGACCTTCTGGTCCAGGTCACCGAACTGCTGGTGGCTACCTCCGACGGCTCCGACGAACTCATCGACAACGCCGTCTCCGACGTGCTGCGCCTGCTGCGCGAACGCATGAAGATGGACGTGGTGTTCGTCTCCGAATTCACCGATGGCCAGCGCGTGTTCCGCCATGTGTCCCAGGCGCCCGACTCGCCCGTGATCGGCGAAGGCGGCTCGGAGCCGCTGGAGCGCTCCTGGTGCCAGCGTGTGGTCGATGGCCGCCTGCCCAGGTTCATCGCCGACGCCTCCGCCCATCCGCTCGCCTCGGAATTGCTCAGGAGCGTGCCTTTTCCCATCGGCACGCACATCAGCACGCCCATCGTGCTGGAGAACGGCGACATCTACGGCACGCTGTGCTGCTTCAGCTTCCATCCCCAGGACAAGCCCAACACGGAAGACCTGAAGAAACTGGAGTTCACGGCCCGGCTGGCGGCCCAGAAGCTCGATCAGCGGCGCGTGGTGCGCAAGGCGCTCGAGTCGGTGCCGGAATGGCAGCTCAGGCCCAAATGAAGGGGAATGGGGTTGAAGGCCCCTGAAAAGGGGGTGGGCCCGTAAAATCAGGGGTTTTCCAGCCGCCCGCGCTCCGGGTCTGTGCCAGCCCCATGAACGCCCCCATCGACGTCTCCTTCTTCGCGCGCGCCGCCAAGCCGATCACCAGCTACCGCCCCTACTGGGCCAAGCGGTTCGGCGTGGCGCCGTTCCTGCCGATGAGCCGCGCCGAAATGGAGCAGCTGGGCTGGGACAGCTGCGACATCATCCTGGTGACGGGCGATGCCTATGTGGACCACCCCAGCTTCGGCATGGCCGTGGTGGGGCGTGTGCTGGAGGCGCAGGGCTTTCGCGTGGGCATCATCGCCCAGCCCGACTGGACCAGCGCCGAGGCCTTCAAGGCCCTGGGCAAGCCCAACCTGTTCTGGGGCGTGACCGCCGGGAACATGGATTCCATGATCAACCGCTACACGGCGGACCGCAAGATCCGCAGCGACGACGCCTACACGCCGGGCGACGTGGGCGGCAAGCGGCCCGATCGTGCCGCCATCGTCTACAGCCAGCGCTGCCGCGAGGCCTTCAAGGACGTGCCCATCGTGCTCGGCGGCATCGAAGGCAGCCTGCGCCGCATCGCCCACTACGACTACTGGAGCGACAAGGTGCGCCGCAGCGTGGTGGTCGACAGCAAGTGCGACCTGCTGCTGTACGGCAACGCCGAGCGCGCGCTGGTCGAGGTGGCGCACCGCATCGCGGCGCGCGAACCGATCGAGCAGATCACCGACGTGCGCGGCACCGCCTTCGTGCGCCGGCCCGGCGACCCGACGGCCGCGGGCTGGATCGAGATCGATTCGAGCGAGGTCGACACGCCCGGGCGCGTGGAAAGCCACATCAACCCCTACCAGACCACCAGCGAACAGGCCCAGGCCCAGGGGCAGAGCTGCGCCAAGGAAGAGGGCGAGGCCGCCGCGGCGCCGGCCGAGGTCAACCCGGCCATCCAGACGCTGAAGTTCGTGCCCAACCCCGCGCTGCAAGGCAAGGGCCGGCTCAAGGTGCCTCCGCGCGAACGCTCGGTGATCCGCCTGCCCAGCTACGAGCAGGTCAAGAGCGACGCCGTGCTCTACGCCCACGCCAACCGCGTGCTGCACCTCGAGACCAACCCTGGCAATGCGCGCGCGCTCGTGCAGGCGCACGGCGAAGGCACGACCGCGCGCGACGTGTGGATCAACCCGCCGCCGATCCCGCTGACCACGGCCGAGATGGATCACGTGTTCGATCTGCCGTACGGGCGCAGCCCGCACCCGGCCTACGCCGACGAACACGGCAGGCACGACGGCGCGACCAAGATCCCGGCCTGGGAAATGATCCGCTTCAGCGTGAACATCATGCGCGGCTGTTTCGGCGGCTGCACCTTCTGCTCGATCACCGAGCACGAGGGCCGCATCATCCAGAGCCGTTCCGAGGAGTCCATCATCAAGGAGGTGGAGGACATCCGCGACAAGGTGGAAGGCTTCACCGGCGTGGTGTCCGATCTCGGCGGCCCCACGGCCAACATGTACCGCCTGGGCTGCAAGTCGCCCGAGATCGAGGCCGCCTGCCGCAAGCCCAGCTGCGTCTACCCCGGCATCTGCTCCAACCTGCACACCGACCACGGCCCGCTGATCAAGATCTACCGCCGCGCGCGCGAGTTGCGCGGCATCAAGAAGATCCTGATCGGCTCGGGCCTGCGCTACGACCTTGCGGTCAAGAGCCCCGAGTACGTGAAGGAGCTGGTGCAGCACCACGTGGGGGGTTACCTCAAGATCGCGCCCGAGCACACCGAGGGCGGGCCGCTGTCGAAGATGATGAAGCCCGGCATCGGCAGCTACGACCGCTTCAAGCAG
>QFCS01000312.1_pt1 | contig 70757 bp, 73 predicted proteins | sample 3576561 | NCBI WGS metagenome assembly QFCS01 | reverse complement strand
GAACCCTCGGACGTGACTTCCCCGGCCGACCGGCCACGTTAGCCCGTCGGAGGAGGCGCCGGTTCCTCCCCGCAGACCACCGTCATGACCGGCGTTCCCGGCAGGAGGAACTGCCGGGGATCATACGCGCGGCGGAGGGGGTGTGGATAAAACGGGCGGGATTTTCCGCCGGGCGAGCGTAAGCGACTGGAACGGCAGAGAATTTTCTTCGGAGCGAAGATTCTTTCTTCACCTCGGCTTCATGTGCAGTACGTGGCGGGCTCTCGACATTGACGTGCGGTGCCGTCTGCACCGCCGGATCACGCCACCGCCACGGCCCGGATCCAGGGTCTGCGCCTCCGCTTCGCCGCAGGTCCGCCCTGGATGACGAACGCATTGATGTCAGCGCCGTGATCGCGGGCGTCGGCACGCTTTCGATTCGTCGCACCGCCCGCCACGCCTCCCACGCCCATGCTCGTTCGCTACGTGAGGATCGGCGGCATCTTCACCGACAACGCGGCAGGCGCCGTGCTGTGATCGGTTAGGGGACGCAGCCATTGCCACTCTCGAAATCTGACGCAAGCCTGTGCTGAATGACACGGTCCAGAAGTTCGACGAACTTGCCGTTCTCCTGAGCGCATTTCCAGAAATTGATGAAACGGCAAACGAGCTGGATGTTGCCGATCTCGTAGTGGCCATTGCTGTCGATGCGATCTGCCGACGCCAGCAGATCATGCTCCGTATCGTCCTGCCCATCAACGTGCATCGTCAGACCCGTGATCCTGCACTTGCCCTCTTGCTCCTCCATGAGCTGGTTCAAATGCGCCTTCATCTCTGCGTCTGAGCAAAGCATCTTCTTGTTCTTCAGCGTCTTGAGAACGATACGCCCGTCCGCGTTTTTCACCGTGTCCTTGATCGACATCAGCATCCGCTCGATCGCGAATTGGGACAGCGGTACGTTCTTGCCCACGGACTTTCCGTCGCCCAGCCGCTCGCGCCATTCCTTCCTGCTGTGCCACGGCTCAAGATCATCGCCGTCCACCAGAGCTTGCAGGTACGCCCGCATGTCGTCGTTCGCGACCCTGAAGATCGCCTGCTGAGTGACCAGATAGTCCCGGCCCTTGGGGTGGATCGAGTTCCACGTCAGGGCGACGGTTTGCGCATTTCGCCTTGACCACCCGTTGACCGGCTTTGCGATCATCACCTTGTCTTCGTACGGGTCGAAGACCGGATGGTCGGAAGTTGTCCGCGCCCAGTACAGGTCACTTCCTGTTCGGTGCAGCCAGATGTCGTCTTCGCTCTCGGAAAGCAGCCTGGCTCGATTGAACCACAAGGTCGCGTTGGCCTTGACATCGCTCTCAGGCCTCTCCGGCGAGGCCGCACGCATCAGGTTCAGATACTGTGTGTAGTCGTTCGCATGCCAGGCATCGAAGTAGGGCTTGTCGAAGCCTATGGCTACCAGCCGTTCCGCCAAGCATCGGTCCCAAAGCTCATTCTGGTCGCCGGTCATGGAAATGTAGATTTCGCCCGCCATTCCGTACCTCCGTCGATTGTTGCGTAGCTCGTAGCAGGTGGCCGGGTAAGAATTGGTTATGCCGGCCCGGCGGGCGTCGGTCTCGGTACACAGATGCGGCCAGTCCAGTAGCGGAAGCCAATCAAGATGAAACGGCCTATCCGCTCTATCTGTTTGTTTTGCCGTATGATCTTTGTCAGAAAAATCTGCAACGTTTCGGGATTACGCTATAATTGCCGGCGTTGACGGACCGCACGGAGGTTGGCGATTGGCGAACATCCCGGGGGCGAGCAGGCCGAAGGCGTCGCGGAGACCCTCGAGGGTCACGCCTTACCGGTGACGAAACGCTTCCGCGGTGCAGAAACATCGCGGCAGGCGATCAATGTTGTGTCGAGCATCCGTGGCGTCGAAACTGGGTGCCACCGGCCGCCGTCATCGCGACTCCGCCCGGTCACTTCCTGGAACGCGCCGCAGGGGCAGCCGATGTGTTCAGCGCGATGGCCGCAAGGACGAGTGCCTTGAATGCCGCTTCGTCGATGGTATCGCCTTCGTGGAAATCGATGGCCCGCCGCACGTTGCCGTCGAGGCTGGCGTTGAACAGGCCCGAGGGGTCTTCCAGCGAGGCGCCCTTGGCGAAGGTCAGCTTGACCGCGGCCTTGTAGGTCTCGCCGGTGCAGATGATGCCGTCATGCTCCCAGACGGGCACACCCAGCATCGCGTTGGACGGCTTTTTCCACTTCACCTCCTCGACGACGTCCGGATCCGCCTGCTTGATGAGCGCCCGCACGCGCGCCAGCATTTCGCCGCGCCAGTCGCCCAACTGACCTATCCGGGCATCGATCGATTGCGAGGGAGAAGGTTCCGCGCCTTGCACGCTGTCGTTTGTCATGGCTGCGGCACCTGCACCGGACGAATCTCGACCGCGCCGTAGCGCGCACCGGGGACACGCTCGGCGATTTTAACGGCGGCGTCGACCCCATCGGCGTCGACGAGGATGAAGCCCGCGACGCGATCGCCGGTCCCGACATATGGCTCTTCCGAGGTGAGCGTCTTACCGTCGCGCAGGCGCACGGTGGTGATGCCTGGCGGCCAGGTGGCGGTCCCACGGGAGGTTCCGCTGTCGGCGAGGAACGCGTTGAGCTCGCCATAGCCCCTGCCGATCGCCTCCTGTTCCTCGGCCGAAGCTGCAGCCATTTTTGCGTCGTCCTGGTAGATAAGCATCAGATAGAGCATCGTTCCTCCTTGCATGCCGGCAACATCGTGGCTGGCCGCCGCGGCCACCGCTCACATTTTTTCGCCGGGCAGTTCGCTGGCCTGTTTCACCCAGTCGACGAACTGGTCCTCGTCGAACGGGTCGTTCTCGTGGATATCGAGGTAGCGCACATCCTTTTGTTTAGACGTGCCGGGCGGCGGCGGGGTGAGCGAGGCGCCGCGAAAGAACGCCACCTTCACGTACTTGGTCATGCAGTGATAGCCGAGGAACCAGCCCTGACCCTCGATGCCGTAGAAAGGCGAGTTCCATTTGACCGCCTTGCTCACGCCGGAAACCGCGTTCTCGATCAGCGCGTCCAGGCGGCGCCCGACACCGCTCTTCCAGCCCGGCATGGCGGCGATATAGGCCTGCACCGGCGCATCGCCGTGACCCTTGGCGATCTGCGGGTTGCCGCCGGATAGCAGGACCACGCCGTCAGGACCGGGCTTCAGAGGCTTGCGCTGCCTGGCTGCTTTCGCGGCGGTCGGCCCGTCCATGGCCTTCCCGGATTTCGAGGAGCTTTCGGCCATCATGCTTCCTCTATTCCGTGACGGGCTGGGCAGCACGCCGCCGGGCGAGATAGGGCAGCGCGAACAGATAGAGCCCGCTGAGCAGCAGCAGGCCGAGCGGCAGCAAGGTCAGGGCGCCGACCCACAGCGCGATGCCGCCTTGCCCCATCAGCGCGATGTTGGCGACGACGGCCACCGCGAAGGTGATCGACAGCCAGCGATGGGCCTGCCGGACCCAGTTGTTCCAGTTCATGGAAATCTCCTCTGTTTCGCTTGGCATTTTTGGAGGGGCGGGGGGTGGATGGCCTGAACCACGCCCTCCGGCTCAATCCACCCGCGCCAGAACCTGTTCCAGATTGTCGAGGAAACGCGGCCAGCCGACCTTGGCGCCGCGGTAAAACGACTGCTGGTCCGGCCGGAAGCCAGACTGCTGCATGCGCAGATGCGCGCCGGCGCGGGTAGGGGTAAGGGTCCAGGTGATGACGCTCGTCAGGTCCTTGGTGTCCCATGTGTAGGTCAGCGTCTTGTGCGGCTCGACGGCCTTGACCTCGCAGGCGACGGAACCCCAGTCGGCACGCGCTTCGAAACGGCTTCCCACGACCGGCGCGAAATCGGTCTTCATCAGCCATTCCTCGATCAGATGCGGCTGGGTGAGGGCGCGCCACAGCTTTTCCACCGGGTGCGGGAACTCGCGCTCGACGACGATGGACAGCGGTTCGGGAGCGGTTTGCGTCATCGATCCATCCTGTTGAGCAGGTCTTCGAGACCGTCGAACCGGCTTTGCCAGAAGCCGGCCATCTGGCTGGTCCAGTCGACCAGCGGAGCCAGTGCTGCGAGTTCGGCGCTGTAATGTGTCTGACGGCCTGCATGGCGGTCGCGCACCAGCCCGGCCTGCTTCAGCACGCCGAGATGCTTGGAGACGGCCGGCTGCGACACGCCGGCCCGGGCGGTGAGGGCCCCGACCGTCTGCTCGCCCTCGCGGCACAACCGCTCGAACAGCGCCCGCCGCGTCGGGTCGGCGAGTGTCCGGAACAACATGTCGTGCGTAGCCGGCATCTGCGATCGATAACCCTCTGGCTATGGATCGACGTATAACCAACGGGATATGGATCGGTCAAGCCTCACCAGACAAGGCACGTCCCGGGTTCGAGATAGCGCCTTATGCCGCCAGGACGATCTTCTCGATTTCGTCGACGGGATGGTTGGTGAGGGTCTTGGCGATCTCGGCGACCACCATGCCGCTGACCTCCTGATGCAGCTTCTTGCGCATCTCGCCGAGCACAAGCGGCGGGGCGACGAGGACGACCTGATCGAAATCGCCGCGGTGGGCGGCCTTGTAGAGCTTCTCGGCGAGGTCGTCCGCGAACCGTTCCTTGGCCTGCCGATGCCAGTCGGTATCGTCGACGGCGCTGCGATGCGGGGACGGGCCGTCGTTGAAGCGGCCGGGACGGTCAGAGCCCTGCTCGCGCGTCGGCGGATTTTCCTCGATCATCTCCTTGATGACGGCCAGATCCGGATAGAGGCCGTCGCCCTCGTTCTTGAGGAAAAGCGCCTTTTCGCCGTCGGCCACGACCACCCAGGCACCATGTTTCAGCTTCTTGGCGGCCATCGCAAGTCTCCTTCACTGTTGAGATAAAGCATCGCCGTGCTAACGCGGAGGCCGGTTTCGGGGTTCCTCGCGACAAAAACGTGCCAAGAAACCGTTGATCGAAAAAATTTTCTTCCGGCTTCGGCGCCAGCAGAAAAGTGATTTCCTCCGGCAAATCGCAGCGCGAGTGCGTTCCTTCAGAAACGCCGAGCCCCGGCCTAAAACTCCGGGCCTGAGCCAGGAAACCCTTAGCGCCATGTCGCAATCGCAGACCAAGCTGAACGCCTTCCCCGTCTTCATGCGGGTCGACGGGCGTCAGGTGGTGGTCGTCGGCAATGGCGAGGAGGCGCTCGCCAAGGCGCGGCTGATCGGCCAGTCGAGTGCGCGGCTGGTGGTGGTGGCTGACGACGCCGAGCCGGCCTTGCGCGACTGGGCGCGCGCCAACGGCGCCGGGCTCGTCGCGGAGCCTTATGCGCCGGCGCATCTCGGCGGCGCCGCGCTGGTGTTTGCCGCGACGGGCGACGAGGCGCTGGACCGGCGCGTCGTCGCCGATGCGCGGGCGCTCGGCATCGCCGTCAATGCGGTCGACCGCCCCGATTTGTGCGATTTCTACACGCCGGCGATCGTCAACCGCGCGCCGCTGGTCGTCGCCGTCGGCACCGAGGGCGCCGGGCCGGTGCTGGCACAGATGGTGCGGGCGCGCATCGATGCCTTGCTGCCGCCGGCGCTCGGTCGGCTGGCCGGGCTCGCCACGTCGTTCCGCGAGGCTGCCGAGCAATTGCTGCCGAAGGGGCTGGCGCGGCGCGCGTTCTGGACCTCGTTCTTTTCCGGGGCGCCTGCCCGGGCGCTCGAAGCCGGTGGCGAGCGCGAAGCGCGCGCTGCCGTCGGCCGCCTTCTCGCCGCCGGCGGCACGGAAGCCGGCCATGTCGCGCTGGTCGGCGCCGGACCCGGCGCCGAGGACCTGCTGACGCTGAGGGCGCATCGCTTGCTGATGGAGGCCGACGCCATCGTGCATGACGCGCTGGTGCCTGAGGCGGTGGTCGCCATGGGCCGCCGCGACGCCGAGCGGCTGCCGGTCGGCAAGCGCAAGGGCTGCCATTCCAAGACGCAAGGCGAGATCAACGACCTGCTGGTGGCGCTGGGGCGCGCCGGCAAGCGTGTGGTGCGGCTGAAGTCGGGCGACCCGCTGGTGTTCGGCCGCGCCGGCGAGGAGATGCAGGCGCTGCGCGATGCCGGCATCTCGTTTGAGGTGGTGCCGGGCGTCACCTCGGCTTTCGCCGCCGCCGCCGATTTCCAGCTGCCGCTGACGCTGCGCGGCGTCACCTCCTCGATGGTGTTCACCACCGGCCACGATCTCAAGGGCAACGCGCTGCCCGACTGGGCGAAGCTCGCCATCTCCGGCGCGACCGTCGCCGTCTACATGGGTCGCTCGGTGGCGGCCGACGTGGCGGCGCGGCTGATGGATGCCGGCCTGTCGCCGGACACGGCGGTCGCCGTGGTCGAGAACGCCAGCCTGGCCGAGCGCCGCCGCTTCCACGGCACGCTGGCCGACCTGCCGTCGCTGCAGGGCCGCGACGATCTCGACGGCCCGGTGATGACGATCATCGGCGACGCCGTCGCCGGCGCCGATTTTTCGCGCTCCGAGCCGCTGGCCGCCTACCGGCGGGTTGCCGGGCGCCTGCCTGAGGAAACAGACGCATGAAGGTGCTGACCGCCAACCGGCTGACCGACGGCGAGGCCGTGTGGTTTTCGCAGGGCCGCGGCTGGGCCGAGACGATCGACGTCGCCGAGCTGGCCGCCGACAAGGCGGCGGAGGCAGCACTCGAGCAGATCGGCAAGGCCGCGCTTGCGAACAATGAAGTGGTCGACGTCGAACTGATCGACGTCGACGTCGTCGATGGCGCCATTCGCCCGCAAAGGCTGCGCGAGCGCATCCGCGCCGCCGGCCCGACCAACCGCCTCGACCTCGGCAAACAGGCAAGAAAGGCCTCCTGAACGGAGGCGGGAAGAACGACCATGTACCGTTACGATGAGTTCGATCAGGATTTCGTCAACGCCCGCGTCGCCGAGTTCAGCGACCAGGTGGACCGGCGGCTCGCCGGCGAGATCACCGAGGAGCAGTTCCGGCCGCTCAGGCTGATGAACGGCGTCTACCTGCAGCTGCACGCCTACATGCTGCGGGTGGCGATCCCCTACGGTACGCTGAATTCGAAGCAGCTCCGCATGCTCGCCCACATCGCCCGCAAATACGACAAGGGTTACGGCCACTTCACGACGCGCCAGAACATCCAGTACAACTGGCCGGCGCTGTCCGACATGCCGGCGATCCTCGCCGACCTCGCCTCGGTCGAGATGCACGCCATCCAGACGTCGGGCAACTGCATCCGCAATGTGACGGCCGACCATTTCGCCGGTGCCGCCGCCGACGAGGTGGCCGACCCGCGGCCTTACGCCGAGATTTTGCGGCAATGGTCGTCGGTGCATCCGGAGTTCTCGTACCTGCCGCGCAAGTTCAAGATCGCGGTGACCGGCGCCGAGCGCGACCGCGCCGCCATCCAGGTGCACGACATCGGCCTGCACCTGAAGAAGAACGCCGAGGGCGAGCTGGGTTTCGCCGTCTATGTCGGCGGCGGGCAGGGGCGCACGCCGCTGATCGCCAAGAAGATCCGCGACTTCCTGCCGGAAGCGCACCTGCTCTCCTACATCACCGCCGTGATGCGCGTGTACAACCTCTACGGACGCCGCGACAACAAGTACAAGGCGCGTATCAAGATCCTCGTGCACGAGACCGGGACGGAAGAGTTCGCCCGCCAGGTCGAGGCGGAATGGCAGGCGCTGACGGACAGCGAGCTGACGCTGCCGGAAGAAGACATCCGCGCCATCGAGACCTATTTCGCGCCGCCGACGCTGGCCTCGCGGCCGGAGGGCGACGAGATCGTGCGGCTGGCGCGGCTCGACTCCAAGAGTTTTTCCGAGTGGCTGGCGCAGAACGTCACCACCCATAAGCATGCCGATTATGCCGCCGTGACGATCTCGCTGAAGGGCATCGGCGAGGCGCCGGGCGACGCCAGCGACAGCCAGATGGAAGCAGTCGCCGACATCGCCGAAAGATATGCCTTCGACGAAATCCGCGTCAGCCACGAGCAGAACCTGATCCTGCCGCATGTGGCGCGCGCCGACCTGAAGGCGATCTACGACGCGCTGGTCGAGATCGATCTCGCCACCGCCAATGCCGGGCTGATCACCGACATCATCGCCTGCCCCGGCCTCGACTATTGCGCGCTCGCCAATGCCCGCTCGATCTCGGTTGCGCAGGACATTTCGCGCCGCTTCGCCGCGCTCGAGCGGCAGCGCGACATCGGCGAGCTGAAGCTGAAGATATCCGGCTGCATCAACGCCTGCGGCCACCACCATGTCGGCCATATCGGCATCCTCGGCGTCGAGAAGAAAGGTGCCGAGCTCTACCAGGTGACGCTCGGCGGCTCCGGCGACGAGCACACGTCGGTCGGCGAGATCATCGGCCGCGGTTTCGGCCCGGACGAGATCACCGACGCGATCGAGACGGTGGTGGACACCTATCTGAAGCTGCGCAGCGACCGCGCCGAGACCTTCCTGCAGGCCTACCGGCGCGTCGGCCCGGCGCCGTTCAAGGAGGCGCTCTATGGCGAAGCCAGGGCAGCCTGACCCGGAAGCCGCGGCGAGCGCCGAGGCCGCCGAGCTCGACGCGCGCTTCGGCGGGCTGGCGCCGCTCGAAGTGATCGAGCGCTCGGTGCACGACGGCTTTCCCGGCGCGATCGCCGCGGTGTCGTCGTTCGGCGCCGACTCGGCGGTGCTGCTGCACATGATCGCCGAGGTCGACGCGAGCCTGCCGGTCGTCTTCCTCGACACCGGAAAACATTTTGGCGAGACGCTCGACTATCGAGACGCACTCGCCGCCGATCTCGGGCTGACCGACATCCGCATCGTCACGCCCGACCAGGCGGCGCTGGAGCGGCTGGACCCGGCCGGCACGCTGCACCAGTCCAGCACCGACGCCTGCTGCGACATCCGCAAGGTCGAGCCGATGGCGCGCGGCGTCGCGCCGTTTCGCGCCTGGTTCACCGGCCGCAAGCGTTTCCAGGCGGCGACCCGCGCCGCCTTGCCGGTGTTCGAGGCGGTCGGCCCGCGCATCCGCATCAACCCGCTGGCGAAATGGGGCACGTCCGACCTCGCCGCCTACATGCGCGCGCACGCGCTGCGCGAAAACCCGCTGGTCGCCTATGGCTACCTGTCTATCGGCTGTTTCCCCTGCACGCAGCCGGTGAAGCCTGGCGAGGACGCCCGCAGCGGCCGCTGGGCCGGCCAGGCCAAGACGGAGTGCGGCATCCACCTGCCGGGCCTCGGCGAGGCGCTGACCGGCACGGCGCAGTAGGGATTTTGCTCCGTGGCTCTTTGGTGCGTCCTTCGAGGCTCGCCCCGTCGGCCTCCTGAACACTGGAAACACGAAGAAGAATACGTCATATGCTCGCCGTCATGACCGAAGTAAGCAGCCCGACCGCCGCCCCGCCGGCGCCCCGCCTGTGGACGCCGCAAGGTTTCCGCGAAGACGAGTGGCGGCACGCCGACAGCGCCGAGGCGCTGGCCGGCAACGGCCGTTTCATCCTGCCGCTGCAGGTGGTGCTCGGTCTCGACGAGACGCAGCGCCGCTCGGCGCGCGAGCGGCTGGGCGTGCTGCTCGCGCCGGCCGACCCGGTCGAGAAGATCGCCGATATCCTTGATGATCTCTCTCTGGTGGCGCTGGCGTTTCCGGCCTTCAATGACGGCCGCAGCTTCTCCAAGGCCGAGCTGCTGCGCAGCCGCCATGGTTTTGCCGGCGCGGTCCGCGCCACCGGCCAGGTTCTTGTCGACCAGCTCCCGCACATGCTGCGGCTCGGCTTCGACGAGTTCGAGGTATCGCATCCCGTGCTGATCGCGCGCCTGGAAAAGGGCGAGATCGGCGGAATCGCGGAATATTATCAGCCGACCGCCAAGCCGGCCGCTGGTCCGGCCAAAGGCGCCAGATATTCCTGGCGGCGCAGCCGCTGATACGGCGCTTGCGCTTGTGGCCTCCGTCGCACGGGCGTTAGGGTTTCCCGAAGGCGTTGTCGCCTCCTGCAATCTGGCCGGACCAGATCGCCTTTTTGGTCTTCCCCTTTGCGGCTTCTCGCCCTACCATGCATTGATTATTTCGAAGCTCGAAATAAATCGCGAAACGGGAGGAAAAGATGCCAGGCAAGAAAATCCTGATGCTGGTCGGCGAGTTCAGCGAGGAATACGAGATCTTCGTGTTCGAGCAGGCGATGCACGCCGTCGGCCATACGGTGCACGTCGTTTGTCCGGACAAGGCGGCCGGCGAGGTGCTTAAGACGTCGCTGCACGATTTCGAGGGCCACCAGACCTACACTGAGAAGCTCGGCCACGACTACATCCTCAACAAGACCTTCGCCGAGGTCGATCCGGCGGCTTACGACGCCGTCTACTGCGCCGGCGGCCGCGGCCCGGAATACATTCGCATCGACAGGCGCGTGCAGGCGCTGGTCCGCCATTTCCACGAGACCGGCAAGCCGATCTTCACCATCTGCCACGGCGTGCAGATCCTTATCGCCGTCGACGGCGTCGTGCGCGGCAAGGAAGTCGCCGCGCTTCAGTATTGCGAGCCGGAAGTGACGCTGGCCGGCGGCAAATACATCGACGTCGCCCCGACCGGCGCGCATGTCGACGGCAATCTCGTCTCGGCGAAGGGCTGGCCGGGCCTCGCGGCCTTCATGCGCGAATGCCTCAAGGTGCTGGGCACCGACATATCGCACGGCCAGACGCTGATGGCGGAGACCCGGCGGGCAGCCTGAGCTTTTCCGGGCGCGAACGGCGGTCAGGCCCGCCGCTTGCGCCCGTAAAGCTCCAGCCGGTGGTGCACGATGTCGTAGCCGAGCGTGCGGGCGATCTCCTGCTGCAGCTGCTCGATGCGCTCGGACTTGAATTCGATGACGTCGCCGGTCTCGATATCGATAAGGTGGTCGTGGTGGTCGCCGCCTGCCTGCTCGAAGCGCGACGGCCCGCCCTCGAAGGCGTGGCGATGGATCGCGCCCATCTCGCCGAGCAGCTTCATGGTGCGGTAGACCGTCGACAGCGAGATCGCCGGATCGACGGCCACGGCGCGCCGAAAAATCTCCAGCGCGTCGGGGTGGTCCTCGGTCGCCAGCAGGATGTCGAGGATGACCCGGCGCGGCCGGGTGATGCGCACCCCGGCCTCGCGCAGCAGCTTCTCGTAGTCGGGTTTCTTCACCTGCTTCGTCATCGGCCGACTATGCGTCAGATGATACTCAGTTGCAAAGATTCGCATCTGGAGGGAGGGCGAGGTGGAACGCCTGCCTTGCACTTTCGCACAGGAAAGGGCGCCGAGGGTTCAAAAGCCGGGGCAAAGACGTTATGGCAACAAGGCAGGAGGAACTGCCATGGGAACCAACCCGCCGGTCTGCGACTTCGGCTGGTTGGCCGTCGATGCCGAACTGCCGGGCGTGGACGGCAGGCGCCATCGCCTGCTTGAGTTTGCCGGGCCTGGCGGCCTGGTCGTCGCCTTCATCTGCAATCACTGCCCCTATGTGCGCGCCGTGATCGCCCGCATCGTTCGCAACGCGGCCGACCTCGCCGGGCACGGCGTCGGTTTCGTCGCGGTCAGCTCGAACGATGCCGACGCCTATCCGGAAGATTCCTTCGACAACATGGCGCGTTTCGCCGCCGCGCATCGGTTCGGTTTCGCTTACCTTTATGATGAGGACCAGTCGGTGGCGCGGGCCTATGGCGCTGCCTGCACGCCCGACTTCTTCGGCTTCAACGCAAAGGGCGAACTGCAATATCGCGGCCGCCTCGATGCCTCGCGCCGCGAGGCCGGGCCCTCCGATCTGCGCCGCGACCTCTACGAGGCGATGCTGGAGGTGGCGCGCACAGGGCAAGGGCCGCGCGACCAGGTCGCCTCGATCGGCTGCTCGATCAAATGGAAGAATGCGGCGTGAGGCGCGTTTTTATTGATACGCTTTCAAATCTTTGCGCGTGCGAACCGAAACGCCGATCTGATATGGACGATTGACGGAGATCAAGGCCGGGTCCGGAATGGCCGGCTAACAAAGGGGTCACGGCGCCGACCGGGTTTGCGGCATTTCGACGCCCGGCGGCGGACGACATTGTAAAGCGGGCGGGAGCGCGCGATACCCGTTTCGCAGTACCGAGGGATCATCCCCAGGGAGCATGGACTGATGGATTTCGAGACTTTCTTCGCGGAGAAGCTGGACGGCCTGCACAAGGAAGGCCGCTACCGCGTCTTCGCCGACCTGGAGCGCCGTGCCGGCCTGTTCCCGCGCGCGCTGCGCTATTCCGGCGAGGTCGCCCGCGAAGTCACCGTCTGGTGCTCGAACGACTATCTCGGCATGGGCCAGCACCCGGCCGTGATCGCCGCCATGCACGAGGCGCTCGACAAGTGCGGCGCCGGCGCCGGCGGCACCCGCAACATTTCCGGCACCAACCACTACCACGTCCTGCTCGAGCGCGAGCTCGCCGATCTGCACGGCAAGGAAGCGGCGTTGCTGTTCACCTCCGGCTACGTCTCCAACTGGACGACGCTGTCGACGCTCGGAGCCAACATCCCCGGCTGCGTCATCTTCTCCGACGAGGCCAACCACGCCTCGATGATCGAGGGCATCCGCCACTCCAAGGCTGAAAAGCGCATCTGGAAGCACAACGACCCCAGGGATCTCGACCGCATCCTGTCCGAATACGGCGCCGACGTGCCGAAGATCGTCGCCTTCGAGAGCGTCTATTCGATGGACGGCGACATCGCGCCGATCGCCGAAATCGTGGCGGTGGCCGAGAAGCATGGCGCCATGACCTACCTCGACGAGGTGCACGCGGTCGGCATGTACGGCCCGCGCGGTGGCGGCGTCGCCGAACGCGACGGCCTGATGGACCGCATCACCATCATCGAGGGCACGCTCGGCAAGGCGTTCGGCGTGGTCGGCGGCTACATCACCGGCTCCGGCAAACTCATCGACTTCGTCCGCTCCTTCGCCAGCGGCTTCATCTTCACCACGGCGCTGCCGCCGCATGTCGCGGCCGGCGCGCTGACCTCGATCCGCCATCTCAAGGCCAGCCAGATCGAGCGGGCGCGCCATCAGGATCGCGTGCGCAAGGTGCGCGCCGGCCTCGACCGCATCGGCATCCCCTACATGCGGAACCCCAGCCACATCGTGCCGGTGATGGTGGGTGATGCCGCCAAGTGCAAATGGATCAGCGATATCCTGCTCGACCGCTACGGCATCTACGTGCAGCCGATCAACTACCCGACGGTGCCGCGCAAGACCGAGCGGCTGCGCATCACGCCGTCGCCGCTGCACACCGACGCCGACATCGACCATCTCGTCCACTCGCTGTCGGACCTGTGGTCGCAATGCGCGCTGGCGCGGCAGGTGGCCTGAGCCCGGCCGGACTGTCGCCTCTCTGGGTCTAGAACGTCCGCAGGGCCGGCGCTCGTCCGGCTCAGCCATTGCCCCGCTGATGGCCTGACCGCGTCATTGCCCGAGGTTGGCAGGACGGCGGCGAGGCTGTAAATCCGTGCGGCCGGCGCCGGTCCGGCGCCACCGATACGGAGCCTGCCCCTCATGCCTCTCAACATCGCCGTCCAGATGGACCATGTGTCGACGGTGAGCATCGCCGGCGACACCACCTTCGCGCTGTCGCTGGAGGCGCAGCGCCGCGGCCACAGGCTGTTCCACTACACGCCCGACCGGCTGACGCTCGACGGCGGCAAGGTGTTCGCGCGCCTCGAAGAGATGACGGTGCGCGACGAGAAGGGCAATCATTTTTCGCTGGGCGAGCCGGTGCGCACGGACCTGTCCGAGATGGACGTGGTGCTGCTTCGGCAGGATCCGCCTTTCGACATGAACTACATCACCACCACCCACATCCTCGAGCGCGTTCACCCGAAGACGCTGGTGGTCAACGACCCGGCCTGGGTGCGCAACAGCCCGGAAAAGATCTTCGTCACCGAGTTCCCCGACCTGATGCCGGAGACGCTGATCACCAAGGACCCGCAGGAGGTGATGGCGTTCCGCCGGCAGCATGGCGACATCATCATCAAGCCGCTCTACGGCAATGGCGGCGCCGGCATCTTTCACCTCGCCGGGGCCGACCGCAACCTTGCCTCGCTGCTGGAGATGTTTTCGCAGATGTTCCGCGAGCCGTTCATCGTGCAGCGTTATCTCAAGGACGTGCGCAAGGGCGACAAGCGCATCATCCTGATCGACGGCGAGGCGGTCGGCGCCATCAACCGCGTGCCGGCCGAGAGCGAGTCGCGCTCCAACATGCATGTCGGCGGCCGCGCCGAAAAGACCGAGCTGACGGCGCGCGAGCGCGAGATCTGCGAACGCATCGGCCCGTCGCTCAGGGAGCGCGGCTTCATCCTCGTCGGCATCGACGTGATCGGCGATTTTATGACCGAGATCAACGTCACCTCGCCGACCGGCGTGCGCGAGGTCAAGCGTTTCGGCGGCGCCGACATCGCCGCGCTGTTCTGGAACGCGGTGGAGGCGAAGCGGGCTTGAGAGCGGCCCGTCGCGGGGCGACGGGGAACCGCCTGTTCGCAATTTTCCCAGGGCAATCGCCTCAGCCCTCACCCCAGCCCTCTCCCCGTGAGGGACCTGTCGCGTTCACACATCCGGCAGGAGCCCTGGAAGTGCCCCTCGCTGCCGTCATTCCGGCCGACCGGAGGGAGAGCCGGAACCTATTCCGGAACCGTCGCGGGGTCGTCGCGCGTCGTCGACGCTGCGGTTCAGGAATGGCGAAGGCGGGCTTGCAGCTAGAAGAGGAATATTTTCCTTTCCTTTCGCGCCGATCCATGTCAGACTGCTTTTTCCTGAGCGTGGATACGGGCATGAAGGGGTATTCGGCACACGACAGACATCACGAAGCGCTTCGGCGCATCGTCGCCTTGCTGCTCGCGCTCGCCGGCCTTGCCGAGCGGGCGGCCTGCCGCTCCTGGCCCGTCCGCCGTATCGTGCTCTGGCTGCTGCGTCCCGCCGAGCGGGCGGCATGGGCTTTCGCCGAGCAGGTCGGATGTGTGATCTCGCCACTCTTTCCGATCGAGCGTCTCGCACCCGGCACAGATGACGATCCCGGCGGCGCCGCCCGTCTGGCAAGACAGTTTCGCGCGCTCGCCGCCGCCTTCTCGGCATTGATCCACCGGGCGCCGGTTTCGCCTCGGGCCTCCGGTCGGCCCTGTCCCGGCCGCCGGCGCCGCCCGAACGCCGCCTGGCTCGACCACCTGCTCCTCGCATTCCGGCCGCGCTGCGCCGACACGTAGCGACCGCCTCGGCGACAGGCGGAGGGAGGCTGAATGCCGGCCCGCGGATGCTCGAATCGAGCCCCGCGGATCGCCTTGGCATGGCTTCGCGCCGGAGCATGATCCCGAACCGAAGGTCGGCGACGTAAAAAGTCGCGGACTTTTCGGACAAGGATAAGCCGACAGAACCTGGCCCCGGCATGCCAGGCGATAGGTTCCTTCACGGGGAGAGGGCTGGCGCGAGGGGCGGCGCCAGCCTCTGAAGCGATTATACTGTTTTGTTCCCTTAATGTTCTTGCGCGACGCGGCGTTTCGTGTTTCACTTCGCGTTGCGCGGGTAGGGGAAGACATCCGCGCTCGTGACGAGAGGCGGGCATGGTTTCGCGGGTGCGCACGGTGGCGTTCCAGGGCATCGAAGCGGTGCCCGTCGACGTTCAGGTGATGATCGCGCCGGGCAAGGTCGGCATGCACATCGTTGGCCTGCCCGACAAGGCGGTGGCCGAAAGCCGCGAGCGGGTGCAGGCGGCGCTGCATGCTTCCGGCCTGTCGATGCCGGCCAAGAAGGTGACGGTCAACCTCGCTCCCGCCGACCTGCCGAAGGAAGGCAGCCACTACGACCTGCCGATCGCGCTCGGGCTGATGGCGGCGCTCGGCGCGATTCCCGGCGACGTGCTCGCCGGTTACGTCGTGCTCGGCGAACTGTCGCTGGACGGCACCATCGCGCCGGTGGCCGGCGCGCTGCCTGCGGCGATCGCCGCCAATGCCGACGGCAAGGGCCTGATCTGCCCGTCCGCCTCCGGCCCGGAGGCGGCTTGGGCAGGCTCGGAGATCGACATCGTCGCGCCGCGCAGCCTGATCGCCATCGCCAACCATTTTCGCGGAACGCAGGTGATCGCCAGGCCCGAGGCGAAGATCCACGCCGCCGCCGGCGACCTGCCCGACCTCGCCGACATCAAGGGCCAGGAAAGCGCCCGGCGGGCATTGGAGGTGGCCGCTGCCGGCGGCCATAACCTGCTGATGGTAGGCCCGCCCGGCTCGGGAAAATCGATGCTGGCGCAGCGGCTGCCGTCCATCCTGCCGCCGCTGTCGCCGCGCGAACTGCTGGAAGTGTCGATGATCGCCTCGGTAGGCGGCGAACTCGCGGAGGGCAGGCTCAGCGCCCGCCGGCCGTTCCGCGCGCCGCACCATTCCGCCTCGATGGCCGCGATGGTCGGCGGCGGCCTGCGGATCCGCCCGGGCGAGGCGTCGCTCGCGCACCATGGCGTGCTCTTCCTCGACGAATTTCCGGAATTTTTGCCGCAGGTGCTCGATTCCTTGCGGCAGCCGCTGGAGAGCGGTGAGTGCGTGATCGCCCGTGCCAACGCCCGCGTCTCCTATCCGGCGCGCATCCAGTTGATCGCTGCCATGAACCCGTGCCGCTGCGGCATGGCCGGCGAGCCCGGTTACCGCTGCGCGCGCGGCGAACGCTGCCGTAGCGAATATCAGGGCCGCATCTCCGGGCCGCTGATGGACCGCATCGATCTGAGGATCGAGGTGCCGGCGGTGTCGGCCAGCGACCTCATCCGCCCCGCCGCCAAGGCCGAGGGCAGCGCCGCCGTGGCGGCGCGGGTCGCCGCGGCGCGGACGATCCAGCAGCAGCGTTTCGAGGCGCTGGGCTGCGCGGCCACCGTCAACGCGCACTGCCCGACCGCGCTGGTCGAGGACATCGCGCCGCTCGACGCCGCCGGGCTGGCGCTGCTGCGCGACGCCAGCGAAAAGCTCGGCTTTTCCGCCCGCGCCTATCACCGGGTGCTGAAGGTGGCGCGCACGCTGGCCGACCTCGACGCCAGCGACATGGTGCGCCGCCTGCATCTGGCCGAGGCGATCTCTTACCGCACGGCGGGAGAGCGCCTCGCCCAGGCGGCTTGATGCGGCTAGGGCATGATCCCGAAAAAGTTGCAGATTTTCGGACAAAGATCATGCGACAAAACAAACAGATAGAGCGGAAGGCCGTTCATCTTGATCGGCCCCCGCTCGAGGCGGGCAGTGTCTCGATGGACCGCACCTATCGCGTTTTCCTGCCGAAGCAGGCCGTCGGAAACGGAAGGACGACAGAGTTTTTTGTGCGCGTCGCACCCGGTGGCTGCCGGCTCGTGAATTCGAATTGGACGCCACCACGCCACGGGTTGGACGGACGACGGCCGGCGCCAGGTCGGCGCGGGCGAAGTCGGCCGGCCCATTGGCTGCTGCGTCCAGGAGGAAGGCTGCTCGGAGGGTGCTGAGGATTTTACGGGCCTGCCGCCAGCCTCGGCCTCGCGAAGCCCTGCGCGTAAAAGCGCCGGTGTCGCCGACCGGCATGACGATTTGCTTGCAGCCGGACGGCGCCCATTCTAGCTTTCCTGGAAAGATTGGGGGAAATGCCGATGCTGCCTGGCCTGAAGGCCGGATTCGAGCTCGACGCGCGGCTTGAGGCCGACAGCGTGTCGGTGATGTGGCTCGGCCTGTGCGAGCTTCGGCTGATGAACGACCAGCGCTGGCCCTGGCTGCTGCTGGTGCCGCAGCGCCCGGGCGTGGACGAGATCCACGACCTCACGCCCCTCGATCAGGCCATGCTGACCTTCGAGACCAACATGGTGGCGCAAGGGCTGAAGCGCGCCACCGGCTGCACCAAGATCAACAGCGGAGCGCTCGGCAACATCGTGCGCCAGCTGCACGTGCATGTCGTGGCGCGCTCGGAGGGCGACCCGGGCTGGCCCGGCCCGGTATGGGGCTTTGGACCGCGCGAACCCTACAAGCGTGATGCCTTGCGTGGCTTCATCGATAAGGTGAGGACAGCGCTGTAGAGCAAATCCCGAAGCGCCGCAGGCTTTCGGACAAAGATCGTCCGACAGAGCGGAACGGGCATTCGTCTTGACTGGCCTCCCCCGTGCCGGCGCCACACAGAAAGCAGGGCGAGGGGCGTGCTAAAATCCAGGGCGAGGTATGGTCTCGTCGATCGCTTTTTGCGCGGATGCGCTATAGTCGCGACCTGACCGACCCTTTTTCATCCATCCAGCACAAGATCGCCCATGCCGTTCAGCCTCTTCGACGCGCCCCTGCGCGAACCCAGCCAGTCCGTCGGCTTCGCCGGCAACGGTCTCGACCGCCAGGCCGAGAAGCGAGGCGACGATGCGGTAGCCTCCGCGCTGGCCCATCCGGCGGCGCGGCTTCTGCTGATGCGCGGCGGTCGCGCCTATCTGAAGCCGCAGGGGGAGCGCTTCGAAGTCTTCTTCGGGCGATCGGAAGCGGAGGCTTTCGGCGTGGCCGACCTGGTGCTGCTCGGCCATGACGCCGGGGGGCCAACCCTTGCCGCCGTTGCGGCCACCGAGCCGGAAGACCTGCCGGAGACCGTCAAGGCGATCGACTGCCGCTCGGCGCTGATGCAGGGCCTGCTCGGCGAGGCCGATCTCGGCGTTCTGGCGCAGGCGGCCGCGCTACTCGCCTGGCACGGCTCGCACAAGTTCTGTGGACGCTGCGGCAATGCCACCGAGATGCGCGCCGGCGGCTACAAGCGTTTCTGTCCGGCCTGCGGGGCCGAGCATTTCCCGCGCACCGACCCCGTCGCCATCATGCTGTCGGTGACGCGCGAAAAATGCCTGCTCGGGCGCGGCGCGCATTTTGCGCCGGGCATGTATTCGGCGCTTGCCGGGTTCATCGAACCCGGCGAGACCATCGAGGCGGCGGTGCGGCGCGAGACGCTCGAGGAGGCCGGCATCCGCCTCGGCCGCGTCGTATACCACGCCAGCCAGCCCTGGCCGTTCCCTTATTCGCTGATGATCGGCTGTTTCGGCGAGGCGTTGAACGAGGACATCCACCGCGACGAGGCCGAGCTGGAAGCCTGCCGCTGGTTTCCGCGCGACGAAGTGCTGGCGATGTTGGAGAAACGGCATCCGGACGGCATCGGCGTGCCGCCGGCGGCGGCGATCGCCCATCATCTCATCCGCTTCTGGGCCGAGAATCCCTGACCGACGGAAACACTGCGTCGCTGACGCCGATCGGTTGATCACGTGAAACGGCAGCGGCGCCCGCCGTTGCCGGCCAGGCGCCGCTCGGCCTCGGGCGCCCCCGCAGGACCCGAGTGCCGTCGACGGGAGCCCATATGGAAGCCCCGCGGCATGCGTGGCCGCGGGGCAGCCGCTCCGTCGGTTTACCAGCAGGCGTAGGCGTATTCGCACCAGCCGTTGTAGTAGCAGTAGTATTGCCAGTAGCAGACGGCCTTGGAGTTGGCCGCCGCCGTCTCGCGCACCTGGCCGGCTACCTTGGTGATCAACTCGTCGCCCTGGGCGAGATCCTCGGCTTTCTTCAGCACGGCTTCGATGTCGAAGCCCGTGCTCTTGTCGGCGCCGCCTTCGCCGGTCTGGCCGTCGGCCAGCACCTTGCCGGGCACGCTCGCCATCATCTTGGCGGCGGTGACCAGCGCCAGCGCGTCGCCCTTTGTCTCGCCGTAGCTGACGAGGTTGCGGGCGGTTTCGAGGATAAGCCGGCCCTCGGCCTGCTGCGCGGTGCTCAGCGTCTGCTTGTCCTGCGCGAAAGAAACGCTGGGCGAAAGGCTGGCCGCCAGGAAGGCGGCGGCTATCAGATAGGTTTTCATGGTTCTCGTCCTCTTGCGTTGAACATCCCAGCTCCCGGCGGATGCGCCGCCGGGTGCATCCCGACTTGCCGGAACCGTCGCGCACCGCCTTCGCGGCTGCACGAGGCCCGGCTGTTCCGCCGGCGGAAACCCCCGCCCGGCGTTCCGGCCGGCCGTGCCGCTTATGCGGATCCCGGCCGGACGATCCTTGTTGGCGGTGCCACCCTGGCATCGCGAAAACGTCAGGGCCGGCGCCATGAGGCGTCCTACCCGCGTCAATAGTCCTTCGCCTTGCTGACGAAGAACGGTCTGATCTCGATCGCCAGTTCTTCCTCCAGCCTGGCCGGGGCGGTTGCGGTCGAGCGGCTGAGATCGTTCAGCCCGCTTGCGAAAAGGTCGCGCACGGCCGACATGCCCGGCGCCTCTCCCGGTACGTCGCGCAGCCCTTCCTGGCCGAGATCGGTAAAGGCGACATGCGAACGGTTCACGCCGGGCACGGCGAGAAACACCAGCCGCTCCTCCGCCGCGGCCTTCGGGTTCGGCTCCATCTGCAGGATATCGACCGACCGCGTTTCGCCGATGTGGATGCGGTTGGCGTTGCCGTCGACCGGCCAGACCGGTGTGATCGAAAAATCGGCGCCGATCAGCAGCACGGTGACGTCGAGCGGCTTGCGCCCGTCGTTCTGCATGGTGATCGACAGGATGTCGCAATCGGAAAACACCGGGTTTTCCCGAGTCGGCACCGGCGGCGCGTAATTGTCGTCGGCGGCGGGGCATGCGCCGCCCGACGCGGGGCGGGCATGGCTCCGGCGCGCCTGCACGCCCACGGTGAGCCCGAGCGTGCCGCCGCCCGCCAGCCGCTGCAACGCGGTGGCGCGCGCCATGCGTTCCACCGCCTCGCTCACAGCGGCGGCGGCGGCTTGCGGGTCGGAGGGTAATGTCAGACGTGGCGACGAACCCGGCCCGGCTCGGTCGATGAGACCGCCCGCCGGCGAGAAGGCCAGTGTACCGTCGACCAGGCCGACCGCGATATCGTAGCCTTGCCGGCGTTGCGACACCCGGCTCGCCAGCGGCGCGGTGGCGGTATTCAGCGCTGTGATCGCTCCACCGTAGTCGCGGCCATCGCCGGGGTCGACGCGCACCGGCTCCGACAGTACCAGCCCGAGGTCGATCCCCGGTTCGACCAGCCGCGCGAACCGGCCCTTGCGGAAGGCCGCCGCATCGGCGGCTGCCGCGCAGGCGTCCGCGTCGTCCTCGCAGGGCCAGGCGAGCGGCGCGACCACGCTGCGGCTGGCGCCCGCTGTTTCTACCCTGCCATGGGCAACCGGCTGATCGTCCGGCGTCGTCGCGTCCTCGTAGAGCGCAAGTACGGAGCCGCTGCCGATGCCCTCCAGGGCGCCGGCCTGCAGCTTGCCGGAGAAGATGGGCCACTGCCGCCTGGCTTGCGTGGGGCCGAGAGCGAGGACCGGCTCGTCCAGAAGCTCTCCCTCGAGCTCGGGCGTCTGCGTCGCCATCAGCGTGTTGCGCTTGATATCGGCCATGACGGCCTGGTGCAGCGTCCGGTAGCTGACGCCTGGCGTCGCGTTTAGCCGGCTAAGCATGGTGTAGGTGAAGACGCCGTAGCTCTCGCCATCGGCGCCGCCGCGCGGGGTCTTTTCCAACGCCTCCTCGATCTCCTGGGCGGCGTAGAAGAAGGCGGCGCGGCCGCGGCCCGGCCTGGGCTCGACGCCATGCGGCATGAGGGCACGCTCGCCCCGCTCTCGCGCCGAAGCCGTGGCAGGTACGCCGAGCGCTCCGGGGTCGACGCCGCGGGCGCGCACGTCGTCGCCGGGCAGCGCGCGAAAGCCGGTCGCCGAATTGCAGGCGTCGATGACGCCGAAAAAGTCGACGCCCTTGTCGAGGATAAGGCGGATGCGTTCGTCGAGGTCGTCGTCGATCAGCGCGTTTTCGACGCCCTTGCCGCTCCAGCCACCGACATCGTAGGGCAGGAAAATCTCGTCGTTGCCGCCCTCCTCGTCGCCGTTCTGGTCGGGCTGCTGCGAGCCGTGCCCTGAGAAGTAGAATATGGCGAGATCGCCGGGCTGGCTCTGCTCGGCAAGCCGGTCAAGCCCGGTCAGAATGGCCTCGCGTGTACCCGGGCCGGGATTCGCGATGCCGTCTGCCAGGCCGGAAACGCCATCCGCCAGAACGGTGATGTCGGCGGGCGCCACGCCGAGCCGCGCCAGCGTGTTGGCCATTTCGCGCGCGTCGTTCTTCGGTCCGGCCAGGCGGAGACTTTCCGCCAGATTCGGATAACCCGAGACGCCTATCACCAGCGCACGCGTCGCCGCCTCGGCGGAGCATACGCCAAGCGACAGCGCGCAGCCTGTAATTGCTACAAGCCCCCAGCGCAAATTCGCACCCAGCCCAATGTTGCCCCGGCGCAGAATTGCAAGTCGCGCCGCCAATGTCCAGTCAAAAGCAGGAATACGGCGTCAGTTGGTCTGCTTCATGCCGTGGCCAAGGCGTCTTTGTATCGATTTGACGTCAGGCGTTACAGGACCGTTACATCGCGATTCCTGCTTGTGCGGCGAGGATTTTCTTGAATAGGCTGTCAGCCCAAGACAGCGGCCGATGGTGGCTATTCAGCCGCGTTGGCTGGATCGTCCCGGCGAGCGGAGCGTCGGCGGCGGATGCTGATCTGGCCGGCGACGGCAGTCTCGCCGCGCGCCGCGCTGGCATCGCGTTCGGAAAACAGCCAGTCGATGAAGGCCTGCACTACCGGCGCGGACCGCACGCCGCTGCGGCAGGCGACGTAGAAGGAATCGACCGCCGGCACGGACAGGTTGAACGGCGTAACCAGCAGCCCGCGCGCCAGCAGGCTGCTCGCCGTCACCGAATCCCCGAGCGCCACGCCGTGGCCATGCTGGGCGGCCTCGGTCGACAGCCGAGCGTCGCTCATGTGCAACTGCGGACCGCGCGCCAGGTCGAGCGCGTCGGCGGCGGCCAGCCAGGTGTGCCACTCGCGGCCGTCGTCGCCATGCAGCATGACGTGGCCGGCAAGGTCGCGCACGGCGCGGATCGGCCGGTTGTTGATCAGCGACGGGCTGACCACCGGGAACAGCTCGATGTCCGACCATTTGCGGAACCAGCAGTCGCTCCAGTCGCGGTCGCCGTAGTGCACGCAGATGTCGACCTCGGGCGAGCGCAGGTCCTCCGCGCCGTTGGAGGCGACAAGCTTCAGCTTGATGTTGGGATATTGCGACACGAAGCTGCCGAGCCTCGGCATCACCCACAGCGACAGCAGCGCCGGTACGCAGCTCACCGCCAGCGAGCCGGCGCTGGTGGGGCGTGTCATGCGTGCCGTGGCCGCGGCGATGCCCTCGAACGCGTCGGCGACGGCCGGCAGCAGCTCGGCGCCATGCGGCGTCAGCTTCAGCCGCTGGCCGCTGCGCTCGAACAGCCGCACCCTGAGCGTCGCCTCCAGCGCCCGGAGCTGATGGCTGACCGCGCCATGGGTGACCGACAGCTCGGACGCCGCCTTGGTAAGCGAGCCGTGCCGGGCCGTCGCCTCGAAGGCGCGCAGCGGATTGAGCGGAGGCAGGCGACGGGCCATGCGAGACATCCCTGGCTGTGAGAAAAGCTCACGGAGAAAGCCTTAACAATATCAATTGATCTTCCAACTGATTTGCCGCATCCTAACAAAATCAATAAAAAAGCAAACGACTTCGGGGACTTCCGCGGCCCGGCGCATTGGCCGCCGAACAGATTGCGCGGCAAGCATCATCGCCGCAACGAGGGGTAGCCATGATTGCCCACGGAAGAGACCGTCGCGTTCACCACGAGGGTTGCGGGCGCTGATGCCGCCGCGCCATCGAACGGCTTTGTGCTCTGCGCCGGCTTGGCGCAGAATGGGGTAACGGCCGCCTCGCGGGCTGCCTGAACGGGGAACGGCCGCGTGTCGGCCAAACACAAGGAGAAAGCCAGCATGACCATTCTTACGATGAACCGCCGCGCCGTGCTCGGCGGCGCCGTTGCCGGCGCCGGCCTGCTCGCCATGCCGTCGATCCTGCGCGCCCAGGACAAGTCGCTGAAGGTCGGCGTCTACGGCGGCTACTTCAAGAAGTCGTTCGACGAGCACATCTTCCCCGAATTCACGAAGGCGACCGGCATCGCCGTCGAGTCCGTCGCCGAGCCGACCGGCGAGGCCTGGCTGGTGCAGCTCGAGCAGGCCGCCAAGGCCGGCCAGGCGCCCGCCGACGTGTCGATGATGTCGAACACCTCGACGCTGAAGGGCCAGTCGACCGAGCTGTGGACCCCGATCGACGAGAAGAAGATCAAGAACTACGGCGACCTGCTCGAGCACTTCGTCAACAAGTACCCGGACGGCCGCATCGCCGGCATCGGCGCGGTGGCCTGGTACATCACGCTCGTCACCAACACCGAAGCCTATCCGACCGCGCCTGACTCGTGGGCGGCGTTGTGGGATTCCGCCAATGCCGACAAGCTCGGCCTGCTGGCGCTGGTCTCCAACTCGTTCCTGCTGGAGGTGACGGCCAAGACCTTCTTCGGCGGCACCAACGCGCTCGACACCGAGGAAGGCCTGCTCAAGGCGTTCGAGAAGCTGGCCGAGGTCAAGCCGAACGTGCGGCTGTGGTATCGCGACGAGGCGCAGTTCGAACAGGCGCTGAAGTCGGGCGAGATCCCGATGGGCCAGTATTACCACGACGTGACCGGTCTCGCCGCGGCCGAGGGGCAGCCGGTGCGCTCGACCTTCCCGAAGGAGGGCGGCATCCAGGACAGCGGCAACTGGGTGATCTCGCGCGCCTCGCAGAAGGGCGAGGAGGCGCATGTGTTCATCGACTATATGAGCCAGCCGTCGATCCAGGGCCTGATGTCGCGCAAGGTCGGCACCGCGCCGACGCTGAAGCGCGACAAGCTCGACCTGACGGCCGAGGAGTTCGCCGCCGTGTCGTCGGACATCCCGCCGATCCTGCCGCGCTACGATCTCTATACGACCAAGGCCGACTGGCTGAACCAGAAGTGGACCGAGATGATCGCCAGCTGACAGGCGTTCGCTTCTCTGCTGGCGGAGCAAGGTTAAAGGGCCGAAGGAGCGGCGGCCTGCCTGGGCCCGACCTCACAGGCCTGCCCCGCTTCCTTCCCTCTCGGGGCCGTCGGCGCCGCGGTCGACCCAACTCCGGTTCGCGGCGCGAACCATCTCTCCCCGCTCGGCGGGGAGAGGAAACGCCGGCCGCAAGGCAACAAGGGAAAAAACATGTCTGGGCTTGCCATCAAGGACGTGACCAAGCAGTTCGGCGACTTCAAGGCCGTCGACAATGTCGATCTGTCGGTGCCCCACGGCACCTTCGTCTGCCTGCTCGGTCCGTCCGGCTGCGGCAAGACCACCTTGCTGCGCATGATCGCCGGGCTGGAGGAACCGTCCACCGGCGCCATCGTCCTCGACGGCGAGGACATCACCCGGGTGCCGACGCACAAGCGCGACTTCGGCATGGTGTTCCAGTCGCTGGCGCTGTTCCCCCACCTGTCGGTTGGTGACAACATCACCTATTCGCTCGCCATCCGCGGCGCCTCGAAGGACGAGCGGAAGAAGCGCGCCGACGAACTGCTGAAGCTGGTGCACCTGCCGGGCTTCGGCGACCGTCCGGTGGCGAAACTGTCCGGCGGCCAGCGCCAGCGCGTCGCCATCGCGCGGGCCCTGGCATTGTCGCCGAAACTGTTCCTGCTCGACGAGCCGATGTCGGCCCTCGACGCCAAGCTGCGCGAATCCATGCAGGTGGAACTGCGGCAGCTGCAGCAGCGGCTCGGGATCACCACCATCGTGGTCACCCACGACCAGCGCGAGGCCATGACCATGGCCGACCTCGTCGTCGTCATGGGCCAGGGCCGCATCCGCCAGGCGGCGTCGCCGATCGAAATCTACCGCAAGCCGGCCGACGCCTTCGTTGCCGACTTCATCGGCTCGACCAACCTGCTGGAGGCGAGCGCCGACGCCAGTGGCCGCGCCGCGATCCTCGGCACCGTCATTCCCGGCCTGGCGCTGCCTGCAGGTGCCGCCAAGTCCGCCGTGTCGATCCGGCCGGAAGACGTGCGGCTCGGCAAGCCCGCCGCCGGCGCCATCGACGGCACCGTCACCTTCGTGCGCGACCTCGGCGCCACCATCGAGACCTATGTCGAGGCTTCCGGCTCGACCATCGTCGCGGTCACGACACCGCGCGAGCGCATCGACATTTCCGCCGGCGACAAGGTCGGCGTGGTGCTGCCGCCCGAGAGTTGCGTGATGGTGAAGTCATGAGACGCGAGCCGCCGAAGTCGCTCGTCGACTACACGCCCCTGGTCTTCCCGGGGATCATGCTGATCGTCTTCTTCGTCATCCCGTTCTCGACGATGATCGCCGTCAGTTTCTTCCAGCGCGACCCGGCCGGCTTCTACAAGCCGGACTTCGTTTTCGACAATTATGCGCGTTTCCTGTCGCTGTTCTTCGCCAACATCCTCGGCTTCTCGCTGATGCTGGCAGTGATGGTGGCGATCGTCTGCGTCGCCATCGCCTTTCCGTTCACCTATCTGCTGACGAAACAGTCGCGCAAGGTGCAGACCGTCTGGCTGGTCTGCCTGCTGTCGGTACTGTCGCTGTCGGAGGTCATCATCGGCTTCGCCTGGTCGACGCTGTTCTCGCGCACCGCCGGCATCACCAACCTGTTCGTCTGGCTCGGCCTGATGGAGAAGCCGGTGGCGCTGCTGCCGTCGTTCTGGGCGGTGCTGACGGGCATGGTCTACCAGGCGCTGCCTTACACTATCCTGGTGCTGTTCCCGGCGCTGGTGCGGCTCGACCCGACGCTGCTGGAGGCGGCGCGCACGCTCGGCTGCTCGCCGGTCCGCGCCTTTTTCAACGTCGTGCTGCCGGCGCTGCGCAACACCGTGGTGGCAACCGTCATCATGGTGTTCGTGTTCGCGCTCGGCTCCTACCTGCTGCCGCAGATCCTCGGCCGGCCGCAGCACTGGACGCTGTCCGTGCACATCACCGACCAGGCGATCTACCAGTCGAACATGCCGTTCGCCGCGGCGATGGCGGTCTTCCTCGTGCTCATCTCGCTCGCGCTGGTGGGGCTCACCCTGCTCGCCGGGCGCAAGGAGAACGCGCTATGAGCGAGACCTTTCTGCGCCGCCTCTATTTCTTCGCCGTCGGGCTGTTCCTGGCGCTGCCGCTGGTGGTCGTAACCGGCGTATCGGTCAACGAGAAGCAGGACCTCGCCTTCCCGCCGGTCGGCTTCTCGCTCGCCTGGTACGGGCAGATATTCACCGACCCTGAATGGCGGCGGGCGCTGATCGCCTCGCTGCTGCTGGCGGCCAGCGCGGCGGCCATCGCGGTCGCCATCGCGCTGCCGCTCGCCTGGTTTCTGTGGCGCCGCATCGCGCCCTGGGCCAACATCTTCCAGCTGCTCGGCGTCGCCCCGTTCATCCTGCCGCCGGTCATCACCGCGCTCGGCCTCCTGTCCTTCTGGGCGACCAGCGGCCTCTACGGCCAGCCATGGACGGCGGCGATAAGCCACGGCATCTTCTTCGTGACGCTGCCGCTGGTGACGCTGTCGCTCGGCTTCGCATCGATCGACCGCTCGCTGGTGGAGGCGGCTTCGACCATGGGCGCCGACGACCGCACCGTGCTGAAGACCGTCGTGCTGCCGCTGATCCTGCCCTACCTGGTCTCCGGTTACGCCTTCGCCTTCGTGCTGTCGCTCAACGAATACATCGTCGCCTACATGACCGTCGGCTTCACCATCGAGACGCTGCCGATCAAGATCTTCAACGCGCTGCGCTACGGCTACACGCCGACCATGGCGGCGGTGTCGATCTTCTTCGTGGCGATCGCCGCGCTGGTATTCGGGCTGATCGCCAGGTTCGGCGATATCCGCAAGCTGCTCGGCGCGATGGGCGGCTGAGTTCGAGCGGCCGCGCGGCCGGCCATCGCCTGCAACGGCGTTTCGACGTCGCGACGGCGAAAGCGACGCAACTCGCAGTGCCGGCGGGGTGCGCCAACTCTGGCAGATGACCGGGAACCTCGCTGCTCCTGCGGCGTTAATGGAGCGACCGGCCCGAGGAGCCGTCGTCGAAAAACCCAGGAGATGCGACATGAATTGGAATCAGGTTGAAGGCAATTGGGAGCAGTTCAAGGGCAAGGTCCAGCAGCAATGGGGCAAGCTTACCAATGACGACCTCGACGTGATCCGCGGCAAGCGCAAGGAGCTCGCAGGCCGTCTCCAGGAGCGCTACGGCCACGCGCAGGACGAAGCCGAGAAGGATATCGATACCTGGCTCTCTCGTAACTGATTGCAAGTGACCGACCTAAGAACCCCGCCGGCTCCGGCGGGGTTTTTTGTTTGAGAAAAGGGGCTCGACAGAGCGCCGTTGGGCTGCGGCAGTCCCACGATTGATCATTACGGACCGTTATGCGACCAAAGTCGGCCGCTGGCGCGAACCGCGAATGAGCCTGCCGGACAGGGACTATCAGGGAGGGGACGACCGTGGTTTCCATCTTCACGATTGCGGCGAATGGTATCACCGCGACGCTCGACCTCGACGTCGGCATTGTGGCGAGCTTCACCGTCGAACGCGGCGGCAGGATCGTCGCGCCGCTGCATCGCGCGCCCTGGGTCGACGAGCCTGATCAAATGGCCGAGGTTACGGGAGCGGCGCCGCATTTGGGGCGGCTTGCCGGCGACTTTTTCTGCGCGCCGTTCGGCAAGGCGGATGTCGAGGAGGCGCCGACGCATGGGTGGCCGGCCAATTCCGCCTGGCTGCCGGTCGGCAGCGAAAGCCTTGGTGATGGCGTGCGCGCCACGTTCCGTCTGGTGCGGCCGGTGATGGGCGCGACGCTCTACAAGGAACTCACCGTGCGCGACGGCCACCCGTTTCTCTACCAGCGCCATGTCTTCGAAGGCGGCGCGGGCAGCGTCTCGGTGGCGCACCATCCCATGGTCAGGCTGCCCCATGGCGGGCGGCTGTCGTATTCGCCGAAGCGCTGGGCCGAAACGCCGGACACGCCGCTGGAGCCGGACCCGGCGCGCGGCCAGGCCGCTCTCGCCTATCCCGCGCATACGACCGATCTGCGACACTTTCCGAGTGCGGATGGCGGCTCGGTCGACCTCACCACCTTTCCGGTCGCCCAGAACCATGAAGATTTCGCCATGCTGGTCGAGGCGGAAGGCGCGGATCTCGGCTGGACGGCCGTGCTGCGGCCGAGCGAGGGCGACCTCTCGCTGGTGCTTAAGAATCCCGCCGACCTGCCGGTGACGATGCTGTGGTTCTCCAACGGCGGCCGCTTTTTCGCGCCCTGGAGCGGCAGGCATCGCGATGTGATCGGCATTGAGGACGCCCGCGCCTTTTCGGCCTATGGCCACGCCGCCTCGGCCGCGCCCAACCGGCTCAACGAGGAGGGGATCGCCACCGCCCTGCAACTCGAGCCGGCCGGCCGCGCCGAGGTACGGCATGTGCTCGGCGTGCTGCCGGTGCCGCCGGGCTTCGCGGCGGTCGACGTCATCGATGCGCGGGCGGACACGCTGGAGATCGCCGACACGGCGGGCGGGAAACTGTCGCTTCCCTACGATGCCGGATTTCTCGCCGGCCCCCGCTAGAGCTTTTCCGCTTTTCTCCGAATCGCGGAAAAGCTCTATCTCTTTGTTTTTACGCAATTCCGGACGGAGAACCGGCTTCCACTTCTCCTGGAATTGCTCTAACGACGCGAATTTGTTTCGCCGGCCGGTGAAGGAGAGGGATCAGACCGCACCCAGGCGCGGCTCGGCCGCGAGCGCGCCAGGACGCCTGAAGCCGGTCGGGCCGCCGTAGAGGTAGCCGATGCGTTCGATCGCCGCCGCCAGCCCTTCGCGCGAGACCAGCATGGTATGGCCGTTGGCGTGCACCATTTCGCCCGCGCCGGTCATGATCGCGACGTGGCCTTTCCAGAAGACCAGATCGCCGCGCTCGAGCGCCCCATAGGCCGGGCCGGGATCGATGGCGACGCCAAGGCCGGCCGCCTGCATGTCGGAGTCGCGCGGCGCCGGCAGCCCGGCCATGCGCATGGCCAACTGCACCAGGCCCGAGCAATCGAGACCGAAGCCGGACGCGCCACCCCACAGATAAGGCGTCGTGATGAGCGTCTCGGCAACCGCGACATAGTCGGCGGCGACGGCATCGATGCCGCAGAGATGCGCGGCGATGACCGCTTCGCCGGACGGCAGCAGCGCGTAGCGGGTGCCGCGTCGCTCGGCATGCCCGGCTACCACCAGTTCGGCGCCCATCGACAGCGCCCCGCTGCGCGGCAGCTTGAGGTCGGGCCCGGGGTAGACGAAGGTGCGCGGCACCGCGACCTTGTCGGTCGGCGCCGGCCCGGCGGCTTCGAGGTCGGCGACCGCGAGATAGCCGACATAACCGTCGCGATCGGCCTGGACCCAGGCGAAGCCGTCGGCTTCGTCGAACACCGTCACCGACGCACCCCCGAGCAATTGCGAGCTCAGTCCGGCGCCGGCGCGCGGTGCCGAAAACAGGTCCGCCACCGACGTGGCGACGCGGGCGGGCCGGCCGTCGACGAAACGCTCGGCCGCGACCAGCCCTTGCAGGCGGATGTCGGCGAGGTCGGGGCGGTAGGCATGCAGGCGTGGATCGCGGTCGGTCAAAGCGGCAATTCCCTGGCGGCGGCGATGATACCATCGCCGAATCGTTCGACATAGAGCGCACCCTCGACGGTGCGGCGCACCAGCACGTTGCGGCGGTCCAGCTCGTCGCGGTGGCGGCTGAGCAGCTTCAGCGCGCCCAGGGTGTCGAGCGCACGGGTGATCACCGGCTTGCTGACGCCGAGTTTTGCCGCGAGCCCGCGCACGGTATGCGGCGGCGGCTCCAGGTAGACGGTGAACAGGATCGCCGTCTGGCGGAGCGACAGGTCCGGCAGGCCGGCCCGCACCTCGGCCAGGGCCACCTGCTGCCATAGCCGCAAGGCCTGACCCGGGCGCATCGTCATCGACATCCGGCCAATGTAGCCGAAAAAACGTTTCGGATGCGTTTCGGTGCAATGAGCGCGCCGCCTCAGCGCTCGTAGCGGGTGGCGACGATACGCTCGAGCGCGCGGATCGCCTGCGCTTCGCCGCCGACGGGACCTTGCGGCCGGTCGGCCGGGTTCCAGCCGAAAATGTCGAAATGCGCCCAGCTGTGCGCCTTGCCGACGAAGCGCTGCAGGAACAGCGCCGCGGTGATCGAGCCGGCGAACCCGTCGGTGGTGACGTTGTTGATGTCGGCGATCTTCGACGACAGCCTGCTGTCGTAGGGTTTCCACAGCGGCATGCGCCACAGCGGGTCCTCGGTTACCGCCGCAGCGTCGGCCAGCGCGGCGGCCAGCGTGTCGTCGTTGGTGTAGAAGGGCGGCAGGTCGGGGCCGAGCGCCACGCGCGCCGCGCCGGTCAGCGTCGCCATGTCGATCAGCAGGTCCGGCTCCTCCTCGTCGGCCAGCGTCAGCGCGTCGGCGAGGATCAGCCGGCCCTCGGCGTCGGTATTGCCGATCTCGACGGTAATGCCCTTGCGGCTGGTCAGCACGTCTCCGGGCCGGAAGGCGTCGCCGGAAATGGCGTTCTCGACCGCCGGGATGAGCACGCGCAGGCGCACGTCGATCCCCGCATCCATGATCATCGCGGCGAGACCGAGCACGTTGGCGGCGCCACCCATGTCCTTTTTCATCAAAAGCATGTTGCTCGACGGCTTGATGTCGAGGCCGCCGGTGTCGAAGCAGACGCCCTTGCCGACCAGCGTCAGTTTCGGCGCCGCCGCCCGGCCCCAGCTGAAATCGATCAGCCGCGGCGCCGTGACGGCCGCGCGGCCGACCGCGTGGATCATCGGCAGGTTGGCGGCCAGCAGAGCGTCGCCGACCACGGTCGTTATCTCCGCGCCGTGTGTCGTCGCGAGCGCACGAGCCGCCTGTTCCAAGTCGGCGGGGCCCATGTCGTTGGTCGGCGTGTTGATGAGGTCGCGGGCGAGAAACACGCCTGCGGCGGTGCGTCGCGCCGCTGCGGCGTCGGCGCCCTCCGGCAATGTGAAGCGCAGCGTCTTTCCCGGCTTCTTGCCGTAGCGGGTGAAGACGTAGCCGCCGAGCAGCAGCGCCAGAGCGGTGAGCGTCGGGTCGGCCGGCGCTTCGGCGAAATGCCAGTCGCCGGCGGGCAGGACCTTGGCCAGTCCACCGGCGAGCAGCGCGCCCTCGGTGCAATCGCCGATGCCGAACAGGCCGCCGGCGATCGCGCCGTCGGCGCCGGGCACGGCGAGAAAGCGGCCGCTCTCGCCCGCAAAGCCGTTGGCCTCGGCCCAGGCCCGCGTCGCTGCCGGCAACGGCATTGCGGCGAAGTCCTTTGCCGACACCAGGGTGATCGGACGCGAGGTTTCGGGGCGGCTGTCCAGCAGTTCGACGGGCATGGGCTCTCCATTGGTCAGGGCGCCCACCGGTGTGGCGCGGAAAGAGCGCCGGGTCAATTCGCGAGGAACGCCGGAGGCTGAAGGGACGTCGATGTTATCCTGCCGCGACGGCTGGCGGCAGTCGCGGCGGCCGGTACAGGCTTGTGTCCGGGAGCACGTTTCAAGCGAACCCTTGACCGCAGGGCGATCCCGGCCTCAGATATCGTCTTCAGGTCGGATGTGAGGGTGTCCGATGTGTTATCCGATGAAAAGAACAAACAGCCAGACCGGCAAGACCTTCCTGATCGACCGGGGAGGCGGGCCGCCACCCGCCCTGTTCGAAATCACCGCCAGGGAGACGAACTGGTTCGGCGACTCCGACTGGGGCAGCGTCACCTGGGAGGTCCGGAACAACGAATTGCTGCTTCACACCATCCAGTCGCATCCCGAGAAGGGCTCGGGGCTGGGCAGCCTGCTGATGTGCCTCGTCGCCAGGGAGGCGCAGAAGGCGGGCTGCGCGCGGATGCAGATACTCAACGCGGCGCGCAGCGAGTGGGATTTCTACTCGCTGATGGGATGCACGCTCGACGTGTCGCTGCTGACCCAGTTCAACCGTGACGATTTCAACCGCTGGGACTGGCTGGAACTCGTCTGCTCCTGTCCGGTGGTGGGCGATACGGCGCAGGTTCGCGCTTCGAGTTATGTGAGCGCGACGAAGCGATGGGGAATGGTTGCGTAAGGTCGTTCTTCCGGATCGGCGCCGGCGCGCCCGTGCAGGAGCCGCAATTCACCATTCTCCCATCAGGAGCCGCCGGCGGCGGGTCAGATCACCTCGAAGTCGGCCGCGGTTATGATCGGCGACCCGGTGAGGACTGCGAACTTGATATGGCCGGCCGGTCCCGAGCCGTCCCGGTCGTAGTAGAGATTGCCGGTGTCGGAATTGTAGAAGATGCGGTCGTCGGCATCCCTGACGCCGTTGGCCAAGTCCTTGAAGGCGCTCGCCGGAAGCGCGCCGGTTGTCGTCAGCGTCTTGAAGATGGCGTTGTCGAGCTGCATGGTGTCGGTGGCTGCATCGAAGTCCAGGATGGTGTCGACGTTGGTCAAGGCGTCCAGCGCCGAATTGAAGATGAAGATGTCCTTGCCCGTGCCGCCGGAGAGCGTGTCGTTGCCGGCATATGCCTTGAGCACGTCGTTGCCGGCGCCGCCCTTCAGGATGTTGTCGTGATTGTTGCCGTACAGCTTGTCGTGCAGGCCTGATCCGATCAGGTTTTCGATCAGGATGTAGGTGTCACCGGCCGCGTCGCCGGTATTGTGCTTGGGATTGTTCAGGGCGGCGACAACCCCGCTTGCGCCGCTGTAGTCCGCGTAGTCGCCGCCATCGGTGCTGCCCATGAGTGTGTCGGCGCCGGAACCTCCTCTCAGGATGTCGTTGCCGAAGAAACCACCCCAAAGAGTATCGTCGCCGGCGCCTCCGATCAAAAGATCGTCGCCGTTGCCGCCGTACAGTGTATTTTTCTCGCCGTTGCCGATAAGCACGTCGTTGAAACTGCTTCCGGTAAGGTTTTCGACGGATACGAACGTGTCGCCCTTCGCTTCACCGGTATTGATCGACGGATCGGCGAGGCTGACCCTTACGCCCGAGGTGGCCTCGCTATAATAGGCTGTATCGTTGCCGGTGCCGCCGTCGAGACTGTCGGCACCCGCGCCACCGAACAGAGTATCATCGCCGCCGTTGCCGAAAAGTGCGTCGTTGCCTTCGCCGCCGCGAAAAACATCGGTTTGATCGCCGCCACGGATGGTGTCGTCGCCGCCGAGGCCATCCAGGTTGTTGATGCCGTCATTGCCGTTGATCGTATCGGCGAGGTTGCCGCCCTCGAAGGTGTCCCTGCCAGTGCTCCCCTCGTAGGTCCATTGCAAGGTCCGGAAGTAGTCCGTCATCCTGAAAACCTGGCCGTTCACGAACGCATGCAAGTCTGCACGCATCGCGGGCAGCTCGATCGACAGGCCGGTGAGCACCAGCGTTGCGTTGGGCGTGATCGTCGTATTGTTGGTAACCGTGCCGCCGACGCTGACGGTGATCGACGTGATCGTGCCGGCGGTCGGAAAGCCTTCGGCGGTTGTGGGGTCGCCATAGACGAAGCCGCTGCCCTCGAACACCGCCCCCCGATGAATCTGGTACTCGCCAGGGGTGTTTGTGGCCAGGGTAACCCCCCAAAGGAAGCTCGTGGTGGATGCGTGTCGCACCGACCCGCCGGTCGAAATGTTGGCGATCTGATAAGAGGGCGTGTAGGCGGGGCCGGAGGCGGGAAACGAAATCTGAGTTACGGTGGGCACGAATTAACCTCATCGGTAGACGGCGACGTCCGCAGTTGTTGCCGTCCGCGGCGCCTGAGTCAACGATTTCAGACCGCTCGCGCGGCGCGGCCAGAATAGCCCGCCTACGATCTGGCGCCGTCCTTCGAGCAAGTTCAAGGCTGTATCGTTAACCATCCATTAGGGTTAACGGAATATTTCTGACGCCGAGGGGCGGAGGCAGGGCCTGCCCGGGTCGATGGAGGCGTCAGTTCCGATGGGCATAACAAAACCGACCGGCGAGGGCCCGCGGCACAGGACGGGCGTCGGGATCGCGCTGCTGCTGGCTGTCGCCCTGGCCGGCTGCGCGGGCGGCGTCTCGCGCGAGACCACCGGCTCGGTTTCGCGCGGCAAGGCGATCGACCAGCTGTCTGGACAGGAATTGTCCGGCGCGTCGGCATCGCTCGGCAGGGCCTACGCCAAGGACACCAAGAACCGCGATGTCGCGCTGCGATATGCCAACGTGCTGCAGATGCAGGGGCAGTCCGACCAGGCGCTCGCGGTGATGCGCAAGCTGGTCATCGACTACCCGAAGGACCGTCAGGTGCTCGCCGCCTACGGCAAGGCGCTCGCCGGCGTCGGCCAGTTCGAGCCGGCCCTCGATGCCATCCGTCGCGCCCAGACGCCGGAATATCCCGACTGGAAGCTGTTTTCCGCGGAAGGCGCCATCCTCGACCAGATCGGCGAGAAGACGCAGGCGCGCGACCTCTACCGCAAGGCGCTCGACATCAAGGGCAACGAACCCTCGGTGCTGTCGAACCTCGGCATGTCCTATGTGCTGGACGGGGACCTGCGCACGGCCGAGACCTATCTGCGCAAGGCCGTCGACGCGCCCGGCGCCGACAGCCGGGTGCGCCAGAACCTCGCTCTGGTGGTCGGCCTGCAGGGGCGCTTCGAGGAGGCCGAGGGCATCGCCAGCCACGAACTCTCGCCGGAGCAGGCGCAGGCCAACATGACCTATCTGCGCGGCATGCTGGCGCAGCAGAACGCCTGGAGCCAGATCAAGGCCGAGGACAAGAAGAAGCCCGCCACCAACTGACGGCCGGCCGAGGAAGCCGGCTCAGAGGGTAAAGCCCTCGCCGAGATAGAGGCGGCGCACATTGGGGTCGGCGATGATGTCGTCGGCGGTGCCGTGCTTCAGGATCTCGCCGTTGTGGATGATGTAGGCGCGATCAATGAGCTTCAGCGTCTCGCGGACATTGTGGTCGGTGACCAGCACGCCGATGCCGCGCGTGGTGAGATGGCGCACGAGCTGCTGGATGTCGGCGACGGCAATCGGGTCGATGCCGGCGAACGGCTCGTCGAGCAGCATGTAGTGTGGCCGGCTGGCGAGCGCCCGCGCGATTTCCAGCCGCCGCCGCTCGCCGCCGGACAGCGCCATCGACGGCGATTTGCGCAGATGCGCGATATGGAACTCGTCCAGCAGGGCGTCGAGCTCGCGCTCGCGCCGCTTGCGGCTCTTTTCCACCACTTCGAGCACGGCGCGGATGTTGCTTTCGACGTTCAGGCCGCGGAAGATCGATGCTTCCTGCGGAAGGTAGCCGATCCCGAGCCGGGCGCGCCGGTACATCGGCATGGAGGTGATGTCGAAGCCGTCGATCTCGATCTTGCCGCGATCGACCGGGACGAGGCCGGTGACCATGTAGAAGCAGGTCGTCTTGCCGGCGCCGTTGGGGCCGAGCAGGCCGACGGCCTCGCCCGCGCGCACGCCGAGCGACACGCCATTGACCACCTGCCGGCCCTTGTAGCTCTTGGCGAGGCCGGTGGCGATCAGCGTTCCCTTGAGCTCGGCCGCATGCTTGTTCAGCGCCGGCGCCGCGGGCAAGCGCGCCGACAGGCGCGACAGCAACGACATTCCCGCAGCCATCAAGGATTGTTCTGGGAGCCGGGCGTAATCGACATCATCACGCGGCCGCTGCTGTTGGTGTCGGACTTGCAGCCGTCGACCTGGGCGCGGCCGGACTTCATGTTGACGGTGAGCTTGCAGCCGACCAGCACGTTCTTGCCTTCCGACAGCACGACTTCCTTGCCGGACAGCACGAGGATCTCGGTGGCCATGTCGAAGGTGCCGCGATCGCCGGTGGCGACCTGAGTGTCCGACTTGATGTAGACCTTCTCCTCGACCTCCAGCTTGTCGATGTTGGCCGAACCGGTGGCCGCCGAACCCTTGCCGTCATTGGCGTAGAACACGGTCATCTTGCCGGCCTTCATCAGCGTCGGCCCCTGGGTGACGTTGACGTTGCCGATGAACACCGCCTTGCTTTCGCCGTCGATCACCTCGAGCCGGTCGCTCTCGATCTGGATGGGTAGTCCGCTGGAGATGCTGAGGCCCTGCAATCGCCCGGTGGCGCTTTGCGGCTGGCCCTCCTGCGCGACGGCCGCGACCGTCAGGGCGGCGATCCCGGCGCAAACGGTTAGACTGAACTTCGTCCAGGTCATTGGTTCCCACCCCTATTGGCTTGCCGTGTCCGACTTCGGCGGCACTATATGCACGCGAACGCGGTTCTCGAAAACCACCAGCTTGCCGTTTTGTTCGACAGACATGCCATCCGAGGTGATGGACGCACCTTTCGCCTGGATCTCGACCGGCCGATCCGTCCTCATGCTGCCGGCGCCGATGTCCAGCAGCGCCGAACGAAGCTTGGCGACGGTGCCGTCCGACGTGGCGATGTCGATGTCGGTCTGGATGTCGAGGGTGTTGGCGATGCGATCGAACACGCCGCGCGACGTCTTGATGTCGGCCGATATCTCTTCGTTGAGCGGCAGCTTGGCGGCGATCTCCTGCAGTTCGATCACCGATTCGTTGGTGATGTCCTGTACGGCGCGCAGCGCGCTCATCGAATAGGGCTGGTTGTCAGGCGTAAAACCTTCCAGCTTGGGATTGGCCATCACCAGCTTGCCCTCGGCCACGGCCGAGTCTTCCGCGGTGATTTCGACCGCCGGGGGCGCCGCCCTGTAGGATTGATAGACGAACAGCGCCGCCATGGCGAAGCCGAGCGCCGGCAGCGCGATCTTCAGGGTTCGCACGAGACGCGAGTGCCTTTCGGCGCGGCGGAAGATCGCCGATCGCTCCCCGACCCTGTTCCCGACCGTGCGGGGCCCCTGCGAAGAGGCGTCGGTCGTATCTTTCGATCGTGCCAACATAGTGTATCCGTCTCGCGATGCGGCGCCGAGCCATTGCCCCGTGGCCGGACCACCGATTGAAGCCCGTGAACAACGTGTCGAAAGCCACGAAATTATGGCCGTCGCCCTGTTGCTGCTTCGACCAACCCCCGATCGAATGCGAAAAAACAACCAAGAAATCGTTTAACCGGACGAATAGGCATCGGCCAGCCCGTCGGCGCGCCGAGTCGCCGAGGGGGGCGGTTGTCCGACACGTCATCGCAATATGGTGATCCCCGATCGACTTGTCAGCCCATTCTAAGGGCTCATCGCGCCCGCGGATCACTTTCCTGACAAACAGTCCCCCGGACCCGGGCAAGTGCCTCACCCGACCATGCGCGCAGGCGGCCGGTCCTTCGCCAGCTTGCGGAACTTGCGGACAACGATGTCGCGCTTGAGCCTCGAGATATGGTCGATGAAAAGCACACCGTCGAGATGGTCGATCTCGTGCTGCAGGCAGGTGGCGAGCAGCCCTTCGGCCGCCACTTCGTGCGGATTGCCGTCGAGGTCCAGATAGTTGACCCGCACCGTCGCCGGCCGCTCGACCTCGGCATAATAGTCGGGAATGGACAGGCAGCCTTCCTCATAGACCGACCGATCCGCCGAACGCCCGACGATCTGGGGATTGATGAAGGTCTGCGGCGCCTTGGGCTCGTCCTCCTTGGCGAGATCGATGACCAGCATACGCAGCGGCTCGCCGATCTGGATCGCGGCAAGCCCGATGCCTGGCGCGTCATACATCGTGTCGAGCATGTCGGCGGCAAGCTGCTTCAGCGGCGCGCCGAAGCGCTCCACCGGTTTGGAAACCTGACGGAGCACCGGATCGGGAAGGATTATCAGCGGCTTGATCGACATGGGTTTCAGGTAATGGCTTGCGCCGGGAGCGTCAACGGGACAGAGCGGGGTGTTCCTGTTTTGATCTGCGCGGCGCGAGCGAATCGGCTATGGTCGCTACCATGAACGATCTCGCGCAAATCTTCGCCCAGCCGATAGCCCAATTCGGCGGAACCGTGGTGACGCTTGGGCAGGCGCTCGCCGGCGCGGCCGTGCTGGCGCTGGCACTGCTCGTCGCCCTGGCAGTGTCGCTATGGCGTTCGGCGGCGGCGCGGGCGCTGGCGGCGGCCGAGGCTGCCGATCGCGCCCGCGAGACTGAGGCGCGCATGGCCGGCATATTGCAGGCGCAGGCCGAAATGCAGGGCCGCATGAGCGCGGTGGCGGACGTTCTCGGCGCGCGTCAGGCCGAACTCAGCCAGACGATCGGCCAGCGCCTCGACGCCATGACTGGCCGCATCGGCCAGACCATGGCCGAGCAGACGCGGTCGACGCACGAGAATCTGACGCGGCTGCAGGAACGGCTTGCCGTCATCGACAAGGCGCAAGGCAACATCCAGTCGCTGGCCGGGCAGGTCGTGCAGTTGCAGGCCATCCTGTCGAACAAGCAGACGCGTGGCGCATTTGGTCAGTCGCGCATGGAGGCGATCGTCGCCGACGGGCTGCCGCAGGGAGGCTACGTCTTCCAGCAGACCTTGTCGAACGGCAGCCGGCCGGATTGCACGGTGCGCATGCCGAATGGCGCGCCGCCGCTGGTGATCGACGCGAAGTTTCCGCTCGAAGCCTGGAACGCGATCCGTGCGGCGGCCGAGGCCGACCCGAACGGCGAAGCGCAACGGGTTGCGGCACAGGCGTTCCGCCGTGATATCGAAGTCCATATCCGCGCCATCGCCGACAAGTACCTGATCGCCGGCGAAACCCACGACACCGCCTTCATGTTCGTGCCGTCCGAATCGATCTTCGCGGAAATTCATGAGAACTTTGAGCCGGTGGTGCAACGCGCCCATCGTGCCCGCATCGTCATCGTCTCGCCGTCGCTGCTGATGCTGTCGATCCAGGTGATCCAGTCGATCCTCAAGGACGCCTCGATGCGCGAGCAGGCGCACCTGATCCAGGGCGAGGTGGTACGGCTGATGGAGGATCTGTCGCGGCTGGACGAACGCGTGCGCAAGCTGCAGACGCATTTCGGCCAGGCCAACAAGGATATCGACGACATCCTCGTTTCCGCGTCGAAAGTGGCCAAGCGCGGCCAGAAGATCGAGGCGCTCGAGTTTGGCGAGCCGCCGGCTGCGACCGAACCGCAGCGGCCGCGTGGCGCCGAGAGCAAGACGGGGCAGTTGCGGCTGCGGGTGGTCGACGAGCGCGATTGAGCCGGCGTACGGACACGCGCATCTTGCGCACAGGCCGGACTCCTGATTCATTCGCACAAACTTCACCAGGAGGACGGCCATGGCCAAAGGCTCGATGAAACCCGGCAAGGAAGCCCGCAAGCCGAAGAAGGACGCCAAGAAGGCGCCGGCCGCACCGGTGCTGCAGGCGCCGGCGGTGCCGGCGATGAAGATCAAGGACAAGAAGAAATAAATAAGGCCGGCCCCGGCGGTCTGCCGGCAAGCATGGACTGCCGCGCCGGCGGTTCCGGTTTCTTCGACTCGCCGGAACCGCCTTATCTCACTGTCAGTCCGCAATTGCGGACGCAAAAGCGTGTCGCGGTCTGCTGGAATTTTTCACGAAGCAGGAGCCGTCAAACGTATCGGCTCATGGTCCTCCGGCGACGCGAATGGCGCCGAACGCGCAGCATCGGAGCGCCGCCGGCGGCTTTTGTGAAGGCGCGCGCCGGTACGTCGAGCGTCAGAACGTGCTGACTGCCCGCGCCACCACCACGGTCTGCGCCACCGCCTGCATGAAGCGGAAGATCTCGACCGACGGGTGCTGTGCCAGATAGACCACGTCCTTGTTGCGGATCGGGAAGTTCTGGCCGACGAGGTAGGAGTCCGGCTTGACCATATCGATGCGGTAGACGATCGGGTACATGTCCGCATCGTTCGGGTGCATGCCCTTCGAAGCCAGCTCGCGGAACCGCCGCTCGCCCAGGACGGACTCCAGCACGCCCGCATATTCGAAGCGGAATATGAACAGGCCCTTGGGATTGGCCCGGGTCGGATCGGCGCCGCCGGCAAGGGCCGCGGCCTCGATGACGCTGACGCTGGAGGCGCCGAGCGGAATTTTCGCCGACGTGCCGTTGGAACCGAGCGCGGTGAAGGTCTGCGGCTCATGCGCCAGGAAAAGCTGGTCGCCGGGGCGGGCGAAGATGTTCTCCTTCGGCCGGTCGATCAGCGTCTGCAGCAGCGCCTTGCCGGTACGGCCGCTGCGGGTCAGCGTGACCATCGTGTCGTAAGGCGGATTGCTCGGTCCGCCGGCCTTGGCAATCACGTCTGTCAGGCGTTCGGACGACAGGCCGAGCGGCACGACCGACGGCTTGCCGACCACGCCGTTCACGGCGACGGTGCGAGACGCGTTGTCGGCCAGCGTGACGATGACGTCGGGCTCGACAGCGCGGGTCTTCAGCGCCGCGACGATGGCGTTGCGGGCGGCTTCCAGCGTAATTCCGGCGAACTTGACCGAGCCGATATAGGGCACGGGCGCCATGCCGTCGGGCTGGACCGTGACGGTGACGCCCGTGTCCTTCTTGTCCTGCGTGGAGAACAGCCCGTCCGGGCCGGCCTCGAAAATGGTGATCTGCAGCGTGTCGCCGACACCGATGGTCGGATTGACGCCGCCATTGCCGAGGCCGAACGTCCTGTTGAACGACGGGCTGCGATAGCCGCTGACGATCGAGGCGACGTTCTGGTCCATCTCGACCACGTCGAAGACGTATTTCTGCTTCTCGCGGAACGTCTTGGCCTTGTTGTCGGAGGCCGCGACGATCTGATCGGCGAGCGGGCCGGTGCTCGGAAAAGCGTTGCAGCCAGCCACCAGCAGAGGCACAGCGACGACAAATGCGCCGCGCACCGCAGTCTGGGCGCGCCTGGCTGTGTCCAGAAATGCCCGCATCAATGCGCTACCTGCAAAATCTATCCCCACTACAACGCCGAATCTGTCCCCGGCGGTTCATTTCGGCAGCCGCGGACTCATGACGGAGCCTGCCGGTGGCGTCAACGCCAAACTGCCCGAGGTCGTTAGGATTGAAACTCCAGCGTAAACGCTTCGCTAACCGAGGCCCGCTCCGGTAACCCGAGCTTTGGAAGCAAGCCTTTGCTTTTCCTCCACTTTCATGCGCCGTGGCGAATAGGGCACAGCATCGGAGTTTCTTGGCTGCTTCGGCTCGGCCAAACGCAGCTCGGGGGCTGTCGCCGGCGGGAGCCCGGTGCTTCGCTGGCGAAGGACGGTCCAGCCTCAGTCAGTCAATATCTCCTTGGAGGCCACCGTCGAATCGGCGTTCAGCCGGTAGACGATCGGCACGCCGGTGCCGAGTTCGAGCTTGACGATCTCGTCCGGCGACAGGCCGTCGAGCGCCATGATCAGCGCCCGCAGCGAATTGCCGTGAGCGGCCACCAGCACGGTTTCGCCGCGCAGCACATGCGGCTGCATGACGTGCAGATAATACGGCCAGACGCGCGCGCCGGTGTCCTTCAGGCTCTCGCCGCCGGGAGGCGCCACGTCGTAGGAACGGCGCCAGACATGGACCTGGTCCTCGCCCCACTTCTTGCGCGCGTCGTCCTTGTTGAGGCCGGAAAGGTCGCCGTAGTCGCGCTCGTTGAGCGCCAGGTTGCGCACGGTGTCGAGGCCGCTCTGGCCGACAGCGTCGAGGATGTGCTGGCAGGTTTTCTGGGCGCGCTGCAACACGGAGGTGAAGGCGATGTCGAATTTCAGGCCGCGCGCCGCGAGTTTTGCGCCGGCAGCTTTCGCTTCGGCGTGCCCCTGCTCGGTCAGGTCGACGTCGCGCCAGCCGGTGAACAGGTTCTTCAGGTTCCAGTCGCTCTGGCCATGACGGACAAGCACGAGTGTTCCGGACATGCGCTACTCCTTGTTTGGCGTTTGGTAAAACGACGGTCAGGCAAGCCCGAGCACGTCGCGCATCGAATAGAGCCCGGGCTTGCGCCCGTGTGCCCAGAGTGCCGCCTTCACCGCGCCGCGCGCGAAGATGGCGCGGTCCTCGGCCGCGTGTGTAAGCACGATCCGCTCGCCATTGCCGGCCAGCATGACGGAATGCTCGCCGACGACCGAGCCGCCGCGCAAGGTGGCGAAGCCGATGGCGCCGGCCGGTCGCGGACCGGTGTGGCCGTCGCGGGTACGCACGCTGGCGTCGACCAGCGCGATGTCGCGGCCGGCGGCGGCGGCCTGGCCGAGCAGCAGCGCGGTGCCGGACGGCGCGTCGACCTTGTGGCGGTGATGCATCTCGACGATCTCGATGTCGAAATCGCCGGGATCGAGGGCCCGGGCCGCCTGTTCCACCAGCACGGCGAGCAGGTTGACGCCGAGGCTCATGTTCCCGCTCTTGACGATGGTCGCATGCCTGGCCGCGGCGGCGATCGCCGCGTCGTCCTCGGTGCTGCAGCCGGTGGTGCCGATCACATGCACGATGCGTGCCTGCGCGGCGTATCCGGCGAACGCGACCGAGGCGGCGGGCGAGGTGAAGTCGAGCACGCCGTCGGCCGTGGCGAAGGCAGGCAGCGGGTCGTCGGTGATCGCCACGCCGAGTTGGCCGACGCCGGCGACTTCGCCGGCGTCGCGGCCGAGCGCGGCCGAGCCTGTCCGCTCGATGGCGCCGACGACGCGCGCGCCCGGCGTCTCGTGCACGACGCGGATCAGCGTCTGGCCCATGCGTCCGGCCGCGCCGACCACCACAAGCCCCATCTCGCTCATGCCAGCGCCCCTCCGGTGGCGCGTTTCCTGACCTTGGCGGCCGCTTTTCCCGTGTCGTCGACGAGACCAAGCCCTTTGGCGCTCTGCACCCGGTGGAAGCGGGCGTAGACGCCGTGCGGGTCGGCCAGCAGCGACTGGTGCGTGCCTTCCTCCACCACCTGTCCGTGCTCGAGCACGACGATCTTGTCGGCATTGACCACGGTGGAGAGGCGGTGCGCGATGACGATCACGGTGCGCCCCGTCATCACCGTCGCCAGCGCGTCCTGGACCCGTGCCTCCGATTCGGTGTCGAGCGACGAGGTCGCCTCGTCGAGCAGCAGGATCGGCGCGTTGCGCACGATCGCCCGGGCGATCGAGACGCGTTGCCGCTGGCCGCCGGAGAGCGTCACGCCGTTCTCGCCGACCAGCGTATCGTAGCCTTGCGGCTGCTCGCGGATGAAGCCGTCGGCGGCCGCCAGCTCCGCGGCGCGGTGGACCTCGGCGTCGGTGGCAGCCTCGCGCCCGTAGCGGATGTTGTCGCCGATCGAGCCCTCGAACAGGTAAGGCTGCTGCGACACGAAGGCGATGGCGCCGCGCAGCGACTGTTTTGTGACCTTGGCGATATCCTGGCCGTCGATCTCGATCGAACCGCTGCCGACGTCGTAGAAGCGTTCGAGCAGCGCCGTCAGCGTCGACTTGCCGGCGCCGGACGCGCCGACGATCGCCGTCGTCTTGCCGGCCTCGGCGACGAAACTGACGCCGTCGAGCACCGGCAGCTCCTTGCTGTAGCCGAAGTGCACTGCGTTGAAGCGCACCTCGCCTCGGGTGACGTCTATCGGCTTGGCGTCCGCGGCGTCGCGCTGCCGCGGCTTCAGGTCGAGGATCTCGTAGATCATGCGGGCGTTGACCAGCGAGCGTTCCAGGTTGACCTGCACGCGCGCCAGCCGCCGCGCCGGGTCGTAGGCGAGCAGCAGCGCGGAAATGAAGGAGAACACCGCGCCGGGCAGCTGCTGGCTGTAGGCGGAGCGGTAGCCGGCATAAGCGATGACGCAGGCGACCGCGAAGCCGGCGAGCATCTCGGAGATCGGCGTCAGCCGCTCCGAAACCCGCGCGATCTTGTTGTTGCGGGCCTCGGCGTCGTCGATCAGCGTGGCGATCTTGCGCGACAGCTGGTCTTCCATGGTGAAGGCCTTCACCACGGCGATGCCCTGCGTGGCCTCCTGCATCGCGCCGATCAGCCGCGAGTTCACCTCGACGGAATCGCGGGTGATGCGCCGCATGCGCCGCATCAGCTTGTTGACGGCGTAGACCAGCGGCGGGCCGATGACGAAGGCGAACAGCGACAGCACCGGGTCCTGCATGACCATGACGGCCACCAGCGCCAGCAGCGTGACGACGTCGCGCGCCACCGCCGTCAGCGTCAGGCCGAGCAGGTCGCGCACGCCGGTGACGTTGGCGTTGACCTGCGCGGCGAGCTGGCCGGAGCGGTTCGAAGTGTGGAAGTCGATGCCGAGCCGCATCAGCTGGTCGAACAGGCGCTGCTGATAACGTGCCACCAGGTTGTTGCCGACCTTGGCGAGGATGACGGCCTGGCCGTAGCTGGCGAAACCGCGCACGGCGAAGGCGCCGAACACCAGCAGGCTGATACCGATGATCAGGTCGGCGCGTTGCCGGTAAAAAATCTCGTCGATGACGTCGCGCATGATCCAGGCGCTGAACGCCGTGGTGACGGCGATCGCCAGCAGGCAGAGCGTCGCGGCAATGTAGCTCCAGACATAGGCCTTGCCGTTTTCGGCGAGGATGCGCCGGATGACGGCGATGACCTCGCCGGGATCGGCGCGCCGCTTGATGTCGTAATTCTTGGCCTTCAAAACCGGGTCCGCAGTTGTTCGGAGTGCCGGTAAACAAGCCGGCACGGCTCCTCATAGCGGCATCGCTCGGTCTTGCCTATGGGCTCTCCGCCAGGATTGATCGCGGCGCAACCGCTTTCGCTGGGATGCGTAGCCAGACGGTCGCTGCTCGGGCAGCGAACGGGTCAGCGTTCGCCGGCGATGCGAGCGTGAACAGAGCGGGGCACGGTGATGCCGTCGCGTTCGGCCATCGTCCGGGCCTCGGCCTTGGCCGGACCGGGAATGTATACGCCGTATTCCGACAGGCGCCGCATCTGCGCCGCCATGCGTTGCGCAAAATCGCGATCGAGCAACGCCGGGTCGATCGCCAGCACCAAAAGGCCGGTGCCGGGGCTCTCGCTGCCTTGCGAAATCGAGCCGGCGTCGAGCGACCAATTGGCGCCGGTCAGGCCGGCTGACAGCACCTCCACCATCAGCGCGATGTTGGCGCCGCGCGCCCCGCCGAAGGCGAGCAGCGCGCCGGCCATCGCCTCGTGCGGGTCGGTCGTTGGTGCGCCGTCCTTGTCGAGCGCCCAGCCGGCCGGGATCGCTTTGCCATCGCGCGCGGCCTGGCGGATGTTGACGTAGGCGGTGGCGCTGGACGCCTGGTCGACCAGCAGCGGCGGACCCCCGGCCACCGGCGCGGCGAAGGCGAGCGGATTGGTGCAGAACACCGGCCTCGTGCCGCCGGAGCCGGCCAGCAGGGCAGGGCCGTTGGTGGCGGCGAAGCCGACGAGCCCGGCTTCGGCCAGCCGCGCCGCGAACGGCCCGAGCGCGCCGCAGGTATAGGCGTTCTTCTGCACGAACAGCGCCAGGCCGAAGCAGCGCGCCGTCGCCACGAGGTCGTCGAGGGCACGGTCGAAACCGGTGTGCGCCGCCCCCTTGTTGGCGTCGGACAGGATGATGGCAGGCGCTGGCCGTGCGAGTGTCGGCAACGCGGCGCCATCGATGCGGCCGGCCGACAGCGCGTCGAGGTAGTCGACGAAATGCGCGAGCCCGACCGTCGGCTGCCCTTCCGCTTCCGCGCGCACCGCCGCCGCGGCGATGGCATGCGCCATCTCTGGGTTGGCGCCGTTGCGGCGCGCGGATGCCTCGCAAAGCGCCACCGCCTCGTCGAGCGTCAGCGTGACGCTGCCCTGTTCCGACACGCTCATCCCAGCCGGACCGGGATCCGCGCCTCCAGCTTGCGGAACAGGAAGATCAGGATGCCGGTAATGGTCATGTAGACGAGCGCGAGCAGCAGCAGCGGCTCGTAGGTGATGAATGTGTCCTGACGCACCCGTGAGGCGACGGCGTAGATATCGACCATGGTGATGGTCGCCACCAGCGGCGTCGCCTTGAGCTGCAGAACGGTCTCGCCGGTCAGCGTCGGCAGGGCGCGGTAGACGGCCTGCGGCAGCCAGATGCGGCGGATGATCTTCCAGCGGCTCATGCCGAAGGCGCGCGCCGCCTCGAGCTGGCCGCGTGGCACGCCGGCGAAGGCGCCGCGCATCACCTCGCCTTCGTAGCCGGCATAGGACAAGGTCAGCGCCAGCACGCCGTAGGGCCATGCCTGCCTGAGATACGGCCACAGGAACGAATCGCGGATCCATGGAAACTGCGGGAACAGCGAGCCGAGGCCGTAATAGAGCAGCCACAATTGCAGCAGCAGCGGCGTGCCGCGGATGATCGTGCAGAACGTCCTGGCCGGAACCGACAGCCAGATCGGCCCGGTGACCTGCACCAGGCCGAGTGGCACCGCCAGCGCGAAGCCGAGGATGGTGGTGACGACCAGCAGCCAGATGGTGCGCCAGATGCCTTGCACGGCGAGGCTGGCATAGGTCGGCAGCCAGTCCCAGCGCATGAACAGTGCGGCGCACACGACGATGACCAGCGCAATGGCGATCAGCACGATGCGGTGCGGCTGCAGCCAGCCGAGCACGCGCTGGCGCGTCGTGGCGTTGAGCACGACCTCGCTCATCAGCCCGCTCCCCCGACGGACGGCACGCCGCGCCGCGCCCAGCGTTCGATGCGGCCGATGATGACGTTGGAGAACAGCGTCAGCGCCAGATAGATGGCGCCGGCGGCCAGGAAGAAGGTGAAATAGGCTTTGGTGGCGCCCGCCGCCTGCCGCGTCGCCTGGGTCAGCTCGCCGAAGCCGACGATGGCGAGCAACGCCGTGTCCTTGGTGGCGATCAGCCAGAGGTTGGCCAGGCCGGGAATGGCGAAGGGCAGCATCGCCGGCAGCGTGACGCGGCGCAGCATGACCAGCGGCGGCATGCCATAGGCGCGCGCCGCCTCGACCTGCCCTTGCGGGATGGCGAGTATGGCGCCACGCAGCACCTCGGTGGCATAGGCGCCCTGGACGACGCCGAGCACTCCGATGCCGGCGACCAGGCCGTTGATGTCGATGGGGGCGTAGCCTAGCGCCTCCAGCACCCGGTTGATCAGATCGGTGCCGGCGTAATAGAGCAGCAGGATCAGCACCAGTTCCGGCACGGCGCGCACGATCGTGGTGTAGACCTCGAGCAGGTCGCGGACGACCGGGCTGCCGTAAAGCTTGCCATAGGCGCCGCCGATGCCGATGAGCAGCCCTATACTGTAGGCGCCGACGGCGATCAGGATAGAATTGAACAGGCCACGAAGAAGCGTGGCTCCCCAACCGGGCGGGTCGAAGGACAGCAGCTCGAGCGTGCTGGCGCCGAAGAGGGTCGAAAGGACGTCGATCGTCGTTTCTCCCGCGCGGGTGGTTGAAGTCTACCCGGCAAGCCGCCATGGGCGGCTCACCGGGTAAGCGACGGAAAAGGATCAGTTGGACTGGGGAGCGGCGCCGTACACGTCGAAGTCGAAGTACTTCTTGGTGATCTCGGCATAGGTGCCGTTGTCGCGGATCGCCTTGATGCCGGCGTTGATCTTGTCCTTGAGCTCGGCGTCGTCCTTGCGCACCCCGGCGCCCACGCCCGGGCCGAGCACTTCGTCGTCCGGGGCGACGTAACCCTTGAGGTCGCAGCAGCCCTTGCCGGCGTCGGACTTCAGGAAGGCGTCGAGCGCGATCGAGTCGGCCTGGGTGGCGTCGATGCGGCCGGCGGCGAGATCCTGGTTGGCCTCATCCTGGGTCTGGTATTCCTTGATCTCGGCGGCTTCGGTGAAATGTTTCTTGGCGTAGGCGGCGTGCACGGTCGACACCTGTACGCCGATGATCTTGCCTTTCAGCCCTTCCGGCGACGCGTCGAACTTGGCGTCCTTCGAGCCGATCACCGCCGTCGGCGTGTTGTAATACTTGTCGGAGAAATCGATCGACTTCTGGCGCTCGGCGGTGATCGACATCGAGTTCATGATCGCGTCGATCTTCTTGGTGTTGAGCGCTGGGATCAGGCCGTCCCATGGCACCGGGGTGAGCACGCATTCGAGCTTCTCGGCCGCGCAGATGGCGTTGATGATCTCGACTTCCCAGCCGCCCCAGCTGCCGGACGCATCCTGCGAGTAGAAGGGCGGATAGGCTTCCGGCGAAAAGCCGACCTTCACCTGCTGCTGCGCCCAGGCCGCGCCGGCTCCAACGGCCAAGGCGGCCGCCATGGCAACCGTTGCCAACAACTTCTTCATGATGTGACTCCCATTTTCTTGTCGGTTTGTTGTTTCCCTCGGCCCCGCAGCGTCAGTGAATGTTGCGGAGAAACTGCTTGAGGCGCTCGGATTTCGGCGCGCCGAAAAGCTGCTCGGGCGGTCCTTCCTCCTCGACCAGCCCGTTGTAGAGGTAGACGACGTGGGTCGCGACCTGCCGCGCGAACTTCATCTCGTGGGTGACCAGCACCATGGTGCGGCCTTCCCGCGCCAGGTCGGCGATGACCTTCAGCACCTCGCCGACCAGTTCCGGATCGAGCGCCGAGGTTGGCTCGTCGAACAGCATGACGCGCGGCTGGATGGCCAGCGCCCGCGCGATCGCGCCGCGCTGCTGCTGGCCGCCCGACATGAAGGCCGGGTAGACGTCGCGTTTCTCGGCGAGGCCGACGCGGGCGAGCAGCCTTTCCGCCGTCGCCACCGCCTCGTCGCGCTTCACGCCGAGCACATGGATGGGCACTTCGATGACGTTCTCCAGCAGCGTCATGTGGTTCCACAGGTTGAAGCTCTGGAACACCATGCCGAGGCGCGAGCGGATGCGCTCGATCTGGCGGCGGTCCGCCGGCACCGAGCCGCCATGGCCGTCCGGCTTCAGCTTGATCTCCTCGCCGTTGACGCGGATGATGCCGCTGGTCGGGTTTTCCAGGCAGTTGATGCAGCGCAGCAGCGTCGATTTGCCCGAGCCGCTGCCGCCGATGATGGCCACCACCTCGCCGTCGCGTGCCGACACCGACACGCCCTTCAACACGTGCAGATTGCCGAACTTCTTGTGCAGGTTCTCGATATGGATGGCTTCGGCGGCCGCGCCGCCCGCACCGACTTTCGATCCGGCAGCAGCCGACGCGCTCATGCAGCGCGCCTCCCTGTCCTGTCCTGTTTACGCCGGTGCACTTACCCGCAGCCCTGGCTCTTGTTTTTGTCCCCGCTGTCACAATGGACCGCGTGTGCTGTCCCCGTCAACCCGCCTCGCGCGGCCTTGCTAGGCGCCGCCGTGCACGGATAGTGTCGGCCCAGGAACAGGGGAGGAGCCGGACGTGAACCTGGCCGTCACACAAACCTATGGCGCGCAGTCGATGGCGGCGCCGCTGCGGCGGGTGCTGATGCGCAGCGCCGCTTCCGCCATGCGCGGCGCCGATCCGGCGCGCTGGCACTACGGCCCCGGCTTCGACGCGGCGAAAGCCGGCGAACAGCACGCCGCGCTTGCCGGACTGGTGGCGGCGTCGGGCGCCGAGATCGCCTGGATGGACGACGCCGAGGACGGCCTGGCCGACTCGGTGTTCACCCATGACCCGTCGCTGGTGACCGAGCGAGGCGCGTTGATCCTGTCGATGGGCAAGCCTTTGCGCACGCCTGAACCGGCGCTGCACGAGGCGGCCTACCGGCGGCTCGGCGTGCCTGTGATCGGCCGGGTTGAGGCGCCCGGCCAGGTCGAAGGTGGCGATTGCGTCTGGGTCGACCGCACCACGCTCGCCATCGGCCGGGGCGTGCGCACCAACCAGGAAGGTATCCAGCAGGTCGCCAACCTTTTGACGCCGCACGGCATTTCGGTCTACGGCTTCGACCTGCCGCTGTGGCACGGCGAGGAAGCCTGCCTGCATCTGATGTCCGTCATCAGCCCGCTCGCCGACGACGTCGCGCTGGTCTACGCGCCGCTGCTGCCGGCGCCGTTCTATCAGATGCTCAAGGCACGCGGCATCCAGCTGGTGGAGGGCGACGCCGACGAGTTTTTTGCCTCGAACGGGCTCAGCCTGAACGTGCTGCCGACCAGCCCGCGCCAGGTGATCGCGGTCGCCGGTTTTCCCAGGACGAAGGCCGCCATGGAAGCGGCCGGCTGCACCGTCGCGACTTTCGAGGCCGACGCGCTCTGTATCGCCTGCGAGGGCGGCCCGACCTGCCTGACGCGGCCGGTGTGGAGGGCTTGAGGTGACCACCATTGGCGAGGCGCTCGTCACCCTGCTCGAACGCCACGGCGTCGATACCGTGTTCGGCATTCCCGGCGTGCATACGGTCGAGCTCTATCGCGGGCTCGCCGGCTCGCGCATCCGCCATGTCACGCCGCGCCACGAGCAGGGGGCCGGCTTCATGGCCGACGGTTACGCGCGCGCCGGCGGCAAGCCGGGCGTGGCTTTCGTCATCACCGGACCGGGCCTCACCAACACCATCACCGCGATGGCGCAGGCACGCGCCGATTCGGTGCCGATGCTGGTGGTGTCCGGCGTCAATGCCACGGCCACGCTCGGCAAGGGCCTGGGCTACCTGCACGAACTGCCGGACCAGCGCGGCATGATGGAGAAGGTGGCGCTGGCCTCCACCCGCGTCGAGGACGCCGCCGCCCTGCAGCCGGCGGTCGACCGCGCCTTCGCGCTGTTTGCCTCGGCGCGGCCGGGGCCGGTGCATATCGAGATTCCGCTCGACGTGATGGGTCGGCCGGCTGCGCCGCTGCGGCAGGTCGAACCGTCGCTCCCGCCGGAGCCGGAGCAGGCCGCGGTTATGACCGGAGCGCGGCTGGCGAGCCAGGCGCTGCGGCCGCTGATCCTTGCCGGCGGCGGTGCGAAGGGGGCGGAGGCGCCGCTGCGGCGGCTGGCCGAGCGGCTCGATGCGCCTGTCGTGGCCACCGCCAATGCGCGCGGCCTGTTGCATGGCCACAAGCTGTTGGTACCAGCGAGCCCGAGCCTGAAGGCTGTGCGCAGCCTGATCGACGGTGCCGACCTGGTGATCGCGGTCGGCACCGAATTCGGACCGACCGACTACGACATGTATGCCGACGGTGGCTTTGCCATGCCGCGCAATGTCGTGCGCATCGACATCGACGCCGAGCAGCTCGACCGGCATCCGGCCGTCGTCAGGATCGAGGCCGACAGCGCCGAAGGGCTGGAATCGCTGCTGTCAATGATCTCGGAGCGGGCGCTGGCGAGCGGTACCTCTCAGGGCCAACCGCGGGCAAAGAGCTGCCGCGACGCGGCGCGTGCCGAAATCGGGCCGGCGATGCAACAGCAGCTCGCCGTGGTCGAGGCCGTCCGCGACGCATTGCCGGGGGCATTCATCGTCGGCGACTCGACGCAGCCGGTCTATGCCGCCAACCTTTATTACGACCACGACCGCGCCGGCGGCTGGTTCAACGCCGCCACCGGCTTCGGCGCGCTCGGCTACGGCCCCGCCGCGGCGATCGGCGCCGCGCTTGCCGGCACTGGCCAGCCGGTTGTCTGCCTTACCGGCGACGGCGGCTTCCAGTTCACGCTGCCCGAACTGGCGGCGGCGGTCGAGTCGAAGGCCGGTGTGATTTTCCTGGTCTGGAACAACCGCGGCTACCGCGAGATCGAGACGTCGATGCGCGACGTCGGCGTCGAGCCTGTCGGCGTGTCGCCGGCACCGCCGGACTTTGCCCGCATCGCCGAGGCCTATGGCCTGCCATATGTCCATGTTGACGCATTGGCCGAACTGCCGGAGGCATTGCTGCGCTTCGGTGCCGGCCCGGCACTGGTCGAATACACGGTCGCTTGAAACGGGCCACGCGCCCTAAAGCCGCGTCAGCATTCCTCGCCGAAGCGCGTGGCGACCAGCTGCTGCAAAGCAGCGATCGCTTCGGCCGCATCAGGGCCGCTCGCGGTGACGCGGATGTTGCTGCCCGGGCTGGCAGCGAGCATCATCAGCCCCATTATGGAGGTGCCGCCGACGGTGACACCGTCCTTTTCGACCTCGATCGACGATTGGAAACCGGCGGCGAGCTGCACGAACTTTGCCGAGGCACGCGCATGCAGGCCGCGCTGGTTGACGATGAGCATATCGCGGCTGATGGCATTGGCGGACAGCGGAAGGCTCATTTGCCGCTCAGCACCTGGCTGGCGACATTGATGTATTTACGGCCAGCGCCTTGCGCCAGTTCGAGCGCCTTGGCCATGTCGTCCCCCTTGCGCGCGCTGGTCAGCTTGATCAGCATCGGCAAGTTGACGCCGGCGATCACCTCGACGCGGCCGGGTTCCATCACCGAGATGGCGAGGTTGGAGGGCGTGCCGCCGAACATGTCGGTGAGCAGGATGACGCCGTGACCGCTATCGGTGCGGGCGACCGCGTCGACGATATCCTTGCGTCGCTGCTCCATGTCGTCGTCGGCGCCGATCGAAACGGTCTCGAAGCTGTCCTGGGCTCCGACCACATGTTCGACAGCGTTGCGGAATTCTTCCGCCAACCGACCGTGCGTTACCAGCACGAGCCCGATCATTCTGTGATGGCTCCCGTCATCGCCCCTTCACACGCACTCCATACATTCGCCTGCGGCCGGAGCGGAGCGCCATCTTGTCCAGCGGGCGTCCGTTGACAAGCCCAAATCGTCGATGGCTGCCGCCATTTTGCCGCATCCTTGCCGCGAAGCCACACCAGCGCCGAAATGGAACGCGATCCCGATGAAACGGCGTCGCCCGCCACATATTCCTTCTTGTGGCATGATCTTCGCTCGAAAAATCTCAACTTTTCGGGATCGTCCTCAGCCGAATGGCGGCAGGGCGAGATGGGCCGCCAGCGCCGCCGCGGCGCCCTGAACATTGCGACGCATCAAGACCAGCAGGGGCAGCCGGCAGCCGGCTATCTCATCGAAGCGGTCGTCGGAAAAACGTGGCGCTTCGCGGTCGTCGACAAGTCCCACCAGCAGGTCGATGACCGCCGCGGGTTCGTGGCCGAGCCTCTGCGGCGTCGCTCCGCGCACCTCGACCAGACCCGCGATCGGCGCCGGCGCCAGGCAAAGCAGCCGTCCGTCACGCCGCTCGAGCAGCACCTGGTCGTCGGCGACCAGCCGGGCGAAGCGGCCGCTTGCAGCCGCCATCGCGATCGTCGCCAGCGCCAGCGTCGTCTTGCCGGAGCCGGACGCACCGCGGATCAGCACGCCGCGGTCGCCCACCATGATGGCCGTGCCGTGCAGATTGTGGACCGTACTCAATCTTCGGCCGGCAGCGTCATCACGAAGCGGGCGCCCTTGACCTCGCCGGGCTTGGTTCCGGGGATGTTTTCGGCTGTCAGGCGGCCGCCATGCGCCTCGGCGATCTGCCGGCTGATCGACAGGCCGAGGCCGGAATTCTGGCCGAATGCCTCCGTCGGCGGTCGGTCGGTATAGAAGCGTTCGAATATGCGGTCGATGGCATCGGGGCGGATGCCCGGGCCATTGTCGTCGACGGTGACGACGTTGAATTTTCCGGCGCGCGACAGCGTCACCGTGATATGGCCGCGCTCGTCCGGTACGAACGAGCGTGCGTTCTCGACCAGATTGGTGATGACCTGGCCGAGGCGCAGGTCGTGTCCCATCACGGAGTAGCCCTTTACGCCCTGCGGCAGCTTGCTCGCCTTGAACTCGATGGCCGCCTTGCGCTTGTGGCGGCCTGTCTCCTGCGCCACCGAAACCAGCTCGGAGACCAGTTTCTTGAGGTCCACCCTGGCGGCGTCCTCGCGCGCCAGCTCGGCGTCGAGCCGCGACGCGTCGGAAATGTCCGTGATCAGCCGGTCGAGCCGGCGCACGTCGTGCTGGATGATCTCCATCAGCCGGCCGCGCGAGGCCTCGTTCTTGGCGATAGGCAATGTTTCGACGGCGCTGCGCAGCGAGGTCAGCGGGTTCTTCAACTCGTGCGCCACGTCGGCGGCGAAACTCTCGATCGCCTCGATGCGGGCGTAGAGCGCGTTGGTCATGCCGCGCACGGCGACCGACAAATTGCCGATCTCGTCCTGGCGGTCGGAGAAGTCGGGGATTTCCTCGCGGCTCTTGACGCCGCGCCGGACCCGCACGGCCGCCGCCGAAAGCCGCCGCAGCGGGTTGGCGATGGTCGAGGCGAGCAGCATCGACAGGATCGCCATGACCAAGGCCGCCACGCCGAAGACGCGCAGGATCGCCTTGCGCTCGGCCGCCACGATCTTGTCGATGTCGCCGCCTTCGGTCGACAGCATCAGCACGCCGAGCACGGCACGAAAGCGTTGGATCGGCACTGCCACCGAGACGATTTCCTCGCCTTTCTCGCTCACCCGCACCACCGTCGACGGGCTGCCGCTCAATGCGTTCATCACCTCGGGAAAGGCTGCGCCGTTGCCGCCCGGCTGCTCCCGATAGACGGGCAGCTCGGTGTTGCGGAACAGGTCGAACACGAATTTCTCGATCCGCGTGAAGACATCCGGCTGCTCCTCGTCGACCGGCGGCAGATCGTACCGCAGGATCTGGCCGCGCGAATAGAGATGGCGCGAATCGAGCAGCAGGTTGGCGTCGCGGTCGTAGATGCGGGCACGCGTGCGCGTCGGCGAGATCAGCCGTTTCAGCAGCGGCGCGACGCGTTCCGGATTGATCGGGAAGTCGAGATTGTCGAGCGCGTCGGTGCCCGGCCCCAGGCTTTCGCCCGCCTGCAGTTCCAGCAGCTTCTCCGGGTCGATGCTGATCGAATCGGTCTCGACCGTCGCCGAGGCGGAAACCGCGCCGGCGATGATCTCGCCTTGCGTCATCAAGCTCTCGACGCGGGCGTCGATCAGGCCGTCGCGAAAGGTGTTCAGATAGAGGATGCCGGCGACCAGCACGGCGAGGCCGGCCAGGTTGAGGAACAGGATGCGCCGGGTCAGGCTGGAGAAGATATGATGGCCGAGGAAACGCCGGAGCGGTACGGTAAAAATCGCTAGCACGGCCGCAAACAGGCCGCGCGGCCGCCTCGCGGCGGCCGTCGGTTTGCTCGTCTCTACTTCAATTGCCATTCAGGTCCGGCCCTTGCCGGCCTCAGGCCTCGCGGAAGCGGTAGCCCACGCCATAGAGCGTCTCGATCATCTCAAAGTCGTCGTCGACGGCCTTGAACTTCTTGCGCAGCCGCTTGATGTGGCTGTCGATGGTCCGGTCGTCGACATATACCTGCTCATCATAGGCCGAATCCATCAGCGCGTCACGGCTCTTGACCACGCCTGGCCGCTGCGCCAGCGAATGCAGGATCAGGAACTCGGTCACCGTCAAAGTCACCGGCTCGCCCTTCCAGGTGCAGGTGTGGCGTTCCTGGTCCATCACCAACTGGCCGCGCTCCAGCGATTTCGACTGCTGGCTCGGCGCCTTGGCGGCCGCTTCCCGGGCGCTCGCCCGGCGCAGCACGGCGCGGACGCGCTCGACCAGCAGGCGCTGCGAGAACGGCTTGCGGATGAAGTCGTCGGCGCCCATCTTCAGGCCGAACAGCTCGTCGATCTCGTCGTCCTTCGAGGTCAGGAAGATCACCGGCAGGTCGGTCTTCTGGCGCAGCCGGCGCAGCAGCTCCATGCCGTCCATGCGCGGCATCTTGATGTCCAGTATCGCCAGGTTCGGCGGCCGGGCCGCGAACCCCTCCAATGCTGACGCTCCGTCCGTATAGGTCTCGACGCGATAGCCTTCCGATTCCAGGGCAATCGATACCGAGGTCAGGATGTTGCGGTCGTCGTCGACAAGCGCGATCGTTGCCATTTCAAGCGGCTCCCTCATGAGCGGGCGTCCCTTCCTGCATCAGGAGCAGGTTATTGGGGGACAAATTGAGTACAAAATGTGGCATCGCCTCCGTCCATGGCATCTCGTGTGGACCGGCGCAAACCCGGGCGCGCCTTCGAACATCCTCTCGGCATCCGGCCAACATCGGTTGTTTAGACATTGTCCAGCTCACCGTGAATACCAGGCATATTAACCGATTTAAACGATTTCAAAATCTTTAAATCGATTAATAGTTTGATATCTCTACACATTTCTGGTTTTCAGATTTTGGGCTCAAGAAAAATTGAGCGGCTAACCTTATCGCCCGGCCGGCGTCGGGCAGTCAGCAACCTACCAGTTTGAGGGGCAGATGGGCGAAATCGGCGTTCGCAATCCAGACCGCGCAATCGACGGCATCGGCGTGCGGACGTCGGGCAGGGTCCACTACAATCTCGAGGCCGCGGCGCTGTGCGAGGAAGCGATCCGCCGCAACGAGGCTAGCCTGACGGCGGACGGCGCGCTGGTTGCCGATACCGGCCAGCACACCGGCCGCTCGCCCAAGGACAAGTTCGTCGTTCGCGACGAGGCAACCGCGCCTCATGTCTGGTGGGACAACAACGCGCCGATGTCGCCCGGACACTTCGAGACGTTGCTGGCCGACTTCCGCGCGCATGCTGCGGACAAAGACCTGTTCGTGCAGGATCTGATCGGCGGCGCCGACGAAAAGCAGCAACTGCCGACCCGCGTCATCACCGAATTCGCCTGGCACTCGCTGTTCATCCGCAACCTGCTGATCCGGCCTGAGCGCGCCGCGCTCGCCAGCTTCGCGCCGGCCATGACCATCATCGACCTGCCGTCGTTCCGCGCCGACCCGGCCCGTCATGGCACGCGCACCGAGACGGTAATCGCAGTCGACCTCACCCGCATGATCGTGCTGATCGGCGGGACCAGCTATGCCGGCGAGATGAAGAAGTCGGTGTTCACCGCGCTCAACTACCTGCTGCCGGCGCGCGGCGTCATGCCCATGCATTGCTCGGCCAATGTCGGTCCGGCCGGCGACACGGCGGTGTTCTTCGGCCTGTCGGGCACCGGCAAGACGACGCTGTCGGCCGACGCCTCGCGCACGCTGATCGGCGACGACGAACACGGCTGGGGACCGGACGGCATCTTCAACTTCGAGGGCGGCTGCTACGCCAAGACGATCCGGCTGTCGGCGGAAGCCGAGCCGGAGATTTTTGCGACGACCCGCCGCTTCGGCACCGTGCTGGAGAACGTCGTGCTCGACGAGCGCGGCCGGCCCGACTTCGACGACGGTTCGCTGACCGAGAACACACGCTGCGCCTATCCGCTCGACTTCATCCCGAACGCCAGCCCCACCGGGCACGCCGGACATCCGAAGAACATCGTGATGCTGACGGCCGATGCCTTCGGCGTGATGCCGCCGATCGCCAAGCTTACGCCGGCGCAGGCCATGTACCATTTCCTGTCCGGCTACACCGCCAAGGTGGCCGGCACCGAGAAGGGCGTGAAGGAGCCTGAAGCGACGTTCTCGACCTGCTTCGGCGCGCCGTTCATGCCGCGCCATCCGTCGGAATATGGCAGCCTGCTGCGCACGCTCATCGCCGACCACGGCGTCGACTGCTGGCTGGTCAACACCGGCTGGACCGGCGGCGCCTTCGGCACCGGCAGGCGCATGCCGATCAAGGCGACGCGCGCGCTGCTTGCCGCGGCGCTCGATGGCAGCCTGAACAAGGCAGAGTTCCGCACCGATCCGAATTTCGGTTTCGCCGTGCCGGTCGCCGTGCCGGGCGTCGATGCCGCCATACTCGATCCGCGCGATACCTGGCAGGACAAGGCGGCTTACGACCGCCAGGCGAGGCGCATCGTCGGCATGTTCATCGACAATTTCGGCAAGTTCGAAGCGCATGTCGACACACATGTGGCCGACGCCGCGCCGCGTTATCGCGAAGCGGCCGAATAACCCGGCCGCTTCCGCGTAACGCCGACTGCCTCGATCGGGCCGGCGACGTGTGCAGGCAGCCTACCAGCAGGTATAGCCGGCGTCTGCCGAGACGATGGAGCCGGTCAGCAGGCTGGAGGCGTCCGACGCAAGGAAGAGCACGACGGAGGCGATCTCGTCCGGGCGGCCGACGCGGTGCATTGGCGTCATGTCCAGCCACTGCCCGTACATCGGCTTGTCCTCCTTGGCGAAGGTGAGTAGCGGCGTGTCGATATAGGTCGGCGCGACCGAGTTGACGCGCACGCCGCGCGTCGCCCACTCGGCCGCCAGCGACCGCGTCAGGTGGTGCACGCCGGCCTTGGCGGCGTTGTAGTGGACCTGCTCCTGCGGCCGGTTGGCGATGATGCCCGACATCGAGCCGATGGTGACGATCGAGCCGCCGCCCTTGGCCAGCATATGTCTTCCGAAGGCACGGCAGGAACGGAAAGCGCCGCTCAGATTGATGTTGATCATGCGGTCCCAGTCGGCGTCCGACAGGTCTTCGGAGGGAACGCCGGCATGCGCTATGCCGGCATTCGCCACCAGGATATCCGCCGTCTTGCCACGGCTTGCCAGGGCGTCGGCCATCGCGTTGACCGAGGCACTGTCGGCAACGTCGACGATGCCGGTCTCGGCGGAAAAACCCTTGGCGGCAAGCGCGGCGCGGCCGGCCTCGCAACGTTCCTGGCTGATGTCCGTCACGACGACCGCGGCACCCGCCTCGCACAGCGCTTCGGCGCAGGCGAGGCCGATGCCTTGCCCGGCGCCGGTCACGACGGCCACGCGGCCGGCCAGATCGAATTTTTCAAGATACATCGCCTCTTCCCCAAGCTTCAAAATTTCGTAGCATGACTACATTATTGCAACGATATCTGCAACTTTGATCACTGATCGATCGCATCAAAGGCAGTATGACGTAGTCTGGTTACAATGCGTGGTTCGCTTACCCTCAACCCTGCCGCTGTCCCGATACCGGACCATAACCCCGGCGGCCAGCATGCGCGGGGGGATAGGGTTTGGGCAAGGCGTCGGCCTGGCACGAACCTCAAAACACCCGCTCTGCCTTGAAGGCCTGCTTCGGCGGCTCGAAAGCGCCGGCGCCAGCCAGCCGCACGATACGGAGGAACGTCGGGCACTCCATAGGGTCCGCCGCCTTGCACGACGCGGCATGGCGCAGGCCGTCGCGCATCGCGGTAAGCCGCTCGATGGTGCGGTCCAGATCGTCGGCCTTGGCGTTGAGGCGGGTCCGGTCGATGCGCGGCCGGCCCTGCAGCGGCAGCATCGCCGCGATCTCGTCGAGCGAGAATCCGCCGGCGCGGCCAAGCGCGATCAGCGCCAGCCGCTCGAAGATGCTAGGGTCGAACAGCCGCTTGAGGCCACGCCGGCCAATTGAGGCGATCAGCCGTTTCTCCTCGTAGAAACGCAGCGTCGAGGCGGGCACGCCGGACTGCCGCGCCACCGCGACGATATCGGGATCTTTCATGCTTGACCTCAAGTTCACTTGAACGCGTAGACTGCGGCGGATCGCGTTGATGATCAACGCCGAGGAGACGAGCGATGCCCGACACAGCGCCGAACCAGGATCAGGCAGCGAACTGGAACAATGCGAGCGGCAAGACCTGGGTCGAGATGCAGTCCGTTCTCGATGGCATGCTGGCACCGTATGAAGAGATCGTGGTCGATGCCGGTTTTCCGGGCGAGGGCGGCCGCGTGCTCGACATCGGTTGCGGCGCCGGCGCGATCACGCTGGCGATGGCGCGTCGCGTCGGTCCGGCCGGCCACTGCGTCGGCCTCGACATCTCGCGGCCGCTGGTGGCGGCCGCACGTGCCCGCGCCGCAAGGGAGGGCCTCGGTAACGCGAGCTTCGTCGAAGGCGATGCGCAGACGCAGGTGCTCGACCGGGACGATTTCGATGCCTTGATCTCGCGTTTCGGCGTGATGTTCTTCGACGATCCCGTCGCGGCTTTCGCCAACATCCGCCGCGCCGCGCGGACCGGCGGCCGCCTGGCCTTCGTCGCCTGGCGCAGCCCGGCAGAGAATGATTTTCTGACGGCGGCGGTGCGGGCGGCCGCGCCGCTGCTGCCGGACCTGCCGACGCCGCAACCCGGGGCGCCCGGACAGTTCGCCTTCGCCGACGGCGAGCGGGTGCGGTCGATCCTCGAAGGCGGTGGCTGGTCCGCGGTCGAGCTCAAGCCTGTCGACTTGGCTTGCGAGGTGGCAGAGCCTGACCTGATGGCCTACGTCACCGGGCTCGGGCCGGTGGGGCTGGCCCTGCCACATGCCGATGCGGTGACGGCGCGGAAAGTGGAAAATGTTCTGCGGCAGGCGTTCGCGCGGTTCGTCGAGACGGGCGTGGCGCGCTTCACCACCGCGTGCTGGCTGGCCACGGCGCGGGCGTGACGGTCCGATTGGTATCGGAAAATCCGATACCAATCTTCTTCGGAATGAATTTGCGAAACCTCTAAATTCGTATCACGTTGTCATTCAGGGATCACGCCGCCACGCCAGAGCGGCCCTGAAATGGGAGACGTCAGCATGAAATCCGTCCTGAAATCCTGCACCGCGTTGGCGCTTGCGATGAGCATGTCCGGCCAGGCGATGGCGCAGCTGAAAGAGCTCGGCGCCGCCGAGGGCCAGGTCAACATCATCGCCTGGCCGGGCTATATTGAGCGTGGCGAGACCGACAAGAACTACGATTGGGTGACGGCGTTCGAGAAGGAATCCGGCTGCAAGGTCAACGTCAAGACCGCCGCCACCTCGGACGAGATGGTCGCGCTGATGAACGAAGGCGGTTTCGACCTCGTCACCGCCTCGGGTGACGCCTCGCTGCGGCTGGTCGCCGGCAAGCGCGTGCAGCCGATCAATGTCGATCTGATCAAGAGTTGGTCGACGGTCGACGACCGGCTGAAGGACGCGCCTTGGCACACGGTCGATGGCGTGCACTATGGCACCCCGTATCAGTGGGGCCCGAACGTGCTGCTCTACAACACCTCGGTGTTCAAGGAAGCGCCGAAGAGCTGGAGCGTCGTGTTCGAGGCGATGGACCTGCCCGACGGCAAGCCGAACAAGGGCCGCGTCCAGGCCTATGACGGACCGATCTATGTCGCCGACGCCGCCAACTACCTGATGACGCACAAGCCTGACCTCGGCATCAAGGATCCATACGAGCTCAACGAGGCGCAATACAAGGCGGCGCTCGATCTGCTGCGCCAGCAGCGCGCCCTGGTCGGCCGCTACTGGCACGACGCGATGATCCAGATCGACGATTTCAAGACGGAAGGCGTCGCGGCCTCGAGTTCCTGGCCGTTCCAGGCCAATCTGCTGGTGGCGGAGAAGCAGCCCATCGCCTCGACCATACCCGAGGAAGGCGTCACCGGCTGGGCCGACACCACGATGATGCACGCCGAGGCGGCCAACCCCAACTGCGCCTATATGTGGATGGAGCACTCGCTGTCGCCCAAGGTGCAGGGCGACCTCGCCGCCTGGTTCGGCTCCAACCCGGCCGTGCCGGCAGCCTGCAAGGGCAATGAGCTGCTGACCGACGAAGGCTGCAAGACCAACGGCTTCGAGGATTTCGCCAAGGTCAAGTTCTGGAAGACGCCGGTGTCGAAATGCGCCAGCCAGAACGACCAGTGCGTGCCTTATTACCGCTGGGTCTCCGACTATATCGGCGTGATCGGCGGCCGTTGAGTTCGGGCGCCCTCCTTCCTGACGGGAGGGCTTCCGAGGATCGGCGGGACGACGGTTTGTAGCTGTACGTCGTCCCGCCCGCCTCGCCTTGTCCCCGCGTTCATGTGGCGCGGGCGCGCCGTCGTTCGTGCGACCGGCCGCGGAACGTCGACAGCGACGGAAGGACCAATGACCCCAGCCGTTTCCTTCGAAAACGTCTCCCGCCATTTCGGCAGCGTCCGCGCCGTCGATGCGGTCGATCTGGAGATCGTTCAGGGCGAGTTCTTCGCCATGCTTGGCCCGTCGGGATCCGGCAAGACCACCTGCCTCAGGCTGATCGCCGGCTTCGAGCAGCCGACCGGCGGGGTGATCAGGATTTTCGGCGAGCGCGCCGACGGCGTGCCGCCCTACCGCCGCAACGTCAACACCGTGTTCCAGGACTATGCGCTGTTCCCGCATCTCAACGTGCTCGACAACGTCGCTTACGGGCTGATGGTCAAGGGCGTCGCCAGGGCGGAGCGCCACAAGTCGGCCGAGGAGGCGCTGTCGCTGGTGCGCCTGCCCGGCTACGGCACGCGCAAGCCCGGCCAGCTCTCCGGCGGCCAGCGCCAGCGTGTCGCCCTGGCAAGGGCGCTGGTCAACCGGCCGAAGGTGCTGCTGCTCGACGAGCCGCTCGGCGCGCTCGACCTCAAGCTGCGTGAGAACATGCAGGAAGAGCTGAAGACGCTGCAGAAGGCGCTCGGCATCACCTTCGTCTTCGTCACCCACGACCAGGGCGAGGCCCTGTCGATGGCCGACCGCGTCGCCGTGTTCAACGACGGCCGCATCATGCAGGTCGGCTCGCCGCACGACATCTATCAGCGCCCGAGCTCGCGCTTCGTTGCCGACTTCGTCGGCTCGTCAAACGTGCTGCCGCCGGATTTCGTGCAGCGTTACGCCGGCCAGAAGCGCTGGGGCAGCCTGAGGCCGGAAGCGATCCGGGTGGCCCGGCAGGTGTCGGGCGACGGCGTGCCGGCGCGCGTCGTCGCCATGAACTATCTCGGCTCCGCGACGCGGCTGGCGCTCGACGTCGAGGGCCTGCGCCTGCATGCCACCCTGCCGGCCGGCACGGCGCTGCCGGATATGGGCGATACGGTCGCCCTTACCTTCAACCGCGACCAGCTTCACCTGATGGAGGAGGCGGTATGACCCCGGCGCCTGCGACATCGCTGAGCTGCGCCGGGGAAGGCGACGCGCGCGCCTCAGTCGCGCGAGGCGACGAGCTGTTCGACGTAGCCGGTCTCGTGCGGCAGGAAATAGCCGCTGGCGGAAGGCCACATCGCGGCGATCGGCATGGATTCGTCGGTTCCATGGCTCGTGTTGTTGTAGATGACGTCAGCCCATTTGCGCAGGTCGCCTTTCCTCTGGATCGCCCCCGCCCAGTCTCCGCCCGACCCGGCGTAGTGCAGGTCCATGACGAGCTTGCTCCGTCCGGCGGCGGTATCGACGAATTCGCGGCGCCGGGTCTTCGGCTTGTTGGCCGTTTTCCACGCCTCCACGTCGAGTTCCGGTTCCCGCCATTCCGGCGAGAACCCCGAATACAGCATCGCGCATTTGGGCGCCGACACCACCCGCGACCCCAGCAGCTTGCGGATCGTCGCCAGGTTGGCGATGTCGATACCGAGATTGCAGCCGCGGATATGGACGACGTCGCAGTTCGAGCCATGGTCTCGTATCCGGGCGCAGGCCTTCGCCAGATCCAGCGCATCCATTTCCGAGACGGAGTTCTTCGCAGCGAAATCCGCCAGCTTGACATCGTCGGGAATGGGAAGGCCGTCGACCAGCGCCAACAGGTCGACGAGCGCGACATTGGCCGCGCTGATCATCGTCGTGGAGACGAGCGGCATGGTCAGTCCCAGGCTGTTGCCGTGCGCCACGATGACGACGCGGGGCTGCTGCACCTCGTCCAGCCGCCTCAGAAGATCGTAAAAATTGCCGTTGAAACCGACGATGTCCTTGACCTCGAGGTCGCCGCGCATCGTCGGCTCGCGTTTGGCCATGCTGTAGTAACGTTCGACGATGCCGAACGCCGCATCGTTCTGCCGCAGTACCGTTCCCATGGAGACCTGCCCTCTGCAACGGGGTTGAGGGCACCCCGCCGCCGCGCGTCGGGTCACGCCCTGCACAAGCGCCATCCATCCGGGACGAACCATGCAATCCCGAGGCGGGCGGCTTCCGTCTGCCGCACGAGAGGCGTTGCGATGGCCGGAGTATACGCCGGCGGCCGTAACGGCACGATGCCGGCCGGCAGCGACAATGTTGCGAAACGTATGAGGGAGGCGCCGCTGGGACGGCGGTGGATGCCGGCGATGTTGTCCGGGAAGGAGGGCCGATGACCATGGCCACCACCTCGGCGGCAATGCCCGCTCCGGCCATCCTGCCGCGCCGCGGCGGCACGGTCGGGCTGTTGTCCGACGTGTTGTGGCGCAACCCGCGTTTCCTGCTTTTGCTGATGCTGGCGCCGCCGCTGCTGTGGCTGGGCATCGTCTATCTCGGCGCGCTGTTCGCGCTGCTGCTGCAGAGCTTCTTTTCGATCGACGAATATTCCGGCCTGATCAACCGGGAGTTCACGCTGAAGACCTATGGCGAACTGCTTCAGGGCGCCAATCTCGACATCATCGTGCGCACGGTGTCGATGGCCGCGCTGGTCACGCTCGCCGCCGCCGCCATCGCCTTTCCGATCGCCTATTTCGCGGCGCGTTATGCCAGGGGCAAGTGGAAGGCGCTGTTCTATCTCGGCGTGATGCTGCCGTTGTGGTCGAGCTACCTGGTCAAGGTTTACGCCTGGAAGCTGATCCTCGCCAAGGAGGGCATCCTCACCTGGCTGTTCGGCAAGCTGCACCTGACCTGGCTGCTCGACGCTTGGCTGTCGCTGCCGACCGTCGGCGGCAACTCGCTGTCGGTCAGCGCCACCGGCACTTTCATCGTCTTCGTCTATGTCTGGCTGCCTTTCATGATCCTGCCGGTACAGGCGGCGCTGGAGCGGGTGCCGGTCAACCTCACCGAGGCGTCCGCCGATCTCGGCGCCTCGCCCGGCCAGACGTTCCGAAACGTGATCTTCCCGCTGGCGCTGCCGGGCATCGTCGCCGGCTCGATCTTCACCTTCTCGCTGACGCTCGGCGACTACATCATCCCGCAGATCATCGGCACCTCGCGGCTGTTCATCGGCCAGGCCGTCTACGCCCACCAGGGCACGGCCGGCAACATTCCGCTCGCCGCCGCCTTCACCGTGGTCCCGGTCGTCATCATGGGGTTCTACCTGTGGGCGGCAAAGCGCATGGGGGCCTTCGATGCGCTCTGACCGCGGCAGCGCCGCTCCGCTCGCCCTCAAGATCGCCGCGGCCGCGGGACTGCTGTTCCTGCACCTGCCGATCCTGCTGATCTTCGTCTACGCCTTCACCACGGAGGAGAAGAGCTACCAGTGGCCGCCGCCGGGGCTGACCACTCAGTGGTTCGCGGTCACCTGGGGCCGTGCCGACGTCTGGCAGGCGTTGGGGCTGTCGCTCAAGGTCGCGGCCATATCGACGGCGATCGCCATCGTGCTCGGCACGCTATGCGCGGCCGCCGTCAGCCGCAGCAAATTCTTCGGCCGCGAAGCGGTGTCGCTGCTGGTCATCCTGCCGATCGCGCTGCCGGGCATCATCACCGGCATCTCGCTGCGCTCGGCCTTCAGCCTGATGGACATCCCGTTCTCGACCTGGACCATCGTGCTCGGCCACGCCACCTTCTGCGTGGTCGTCGTCTACAACAACGCGGTGGCGCGGTTCCGGCGGACCTCCGGCTCGATGATCGAGGCGTCGATGGACCTCGGCGCCGACGGCTTCCAGACATTCCGCTACGTGGTGCTGCCCAACATCGGCACGGCGCTGCTGGCCGGCGGCATGCTCGCCTTCGCGCTGTCCTTCGACGAGGTCATCGTCACCACCTTCACCGCCGGCCAGCAGCAGACGCTGCCGATCTGGATGCTGGAGGAGCTGGTGCGGCCGCGCCAGCGGCCGGTGACCAACGTCGTCGCCATGGTCGTGGTGCTGGTAACGGCGCTGCCGATCCTGCTGGCCTATTACCTCACCCGCGAGGGCGACCAGATCGCCGGCGCGGGGAAATGAAATCAGTGAAATGGTGAATAGTGAATGGTGAATGGACACAGGTGATCAGGATGGAGCGCGACGACTCGAAGCGGATCGCCATTCACCATTGACCATTCACCATTCACCTTTCGCCCGATACCAAGGGAGAAAAAAATGCAGACCGAGATGCTGATCGGCGGGCGCTTCGAGAAGGGCACGGAGACGGAGGAGCCCATCCTCAATCCGAGGACCGGCCAGACCATCCTCAACCTTCCGGAGGCGAGCCAGGCACAGATCGAGCGGGCGGTGGCGGCGGCGCAGGCGGCGTTCGCGACGTGGTCGCGAACCACGCCGGCGCAGCGCTCCGGCTACCTGCTGAAGATCGCCGAGCGCGTCGAGGCAGAGGCGGAGGAGTTCGCGCGGCTTGAGGCGCTGAACTGCGGCAAGCCGATAAACGCGGTGCTGAACGACGAGATCCCGGCGATCGTCGACTGCTACCGGTTCTTCGCCGGCGCGGTGCGCACCTTGCCGGGCGTGGTCGCCGGCGAATACCTGCCGGGCTTCACCTCGATGGTGAGACGCGACGCGATCGGCATCGTCGCCTCGATCGCGCCGTGGAACTACCCGCTGATGATGATGGCCTGGAAGCTGGCGCCGGCGATCGGCGGCGGCAACACGGTGGTGTTCAAGCCTTCGGAGCAGACGCCGCTGACGGCGCTTAAGCTGGCGACGATCCTGGCCGAGGTGTTGCCGGAGGGCGTGGTCAACGTCGTGCTCGGCCGCGGCGAGAGCGTCGGCAACGCGCTGATCAACCACGCCAGGGTCGACATGGTCTCGATCACCGGCGACATCGCCACCGGCAAGAAGGTGCTGCAGGCGGCGGCCCGCTCGGTGAAGCGCACCCATCTCGAACTCGGCGGCAAGGCGCCGGTGATCGTCTTCGACGACGCCGACCTCGATGCCGTGGTCGCCGGCCTGCGCGCCTTCGGCTACTACAACGCCGGGCAGGACTGCACCGCCGCCTGCCGCATCTATGCCGGCAAGGCCATTTACGACAAGCTGGTCGCCAACCTGTCGTCGGCCGTGTCGACGATCAGGTACGACCGCGCCGACGACACCGAGAACGAGATCGGCCCGCTGATCTCGCAGCGGCAGCGCGACCGCGTCGCCTCCTTCGTTGAGCGGGCGTCGGAGTTGAAGCATGTCGAGATCACCACCGGCGGCAAGCCGGGCGAAGGTGGCGGCTTCTTCTACCAGCCGACCGTGGTTGCCGGCGCGCTGCAGCAGGACGAGATCGTGCGGCGCGAGGTGTTCGGCCCGGTGGTGTCGGTGACCCGCTTCACCGACGTCGACGATGCCGTCGCCTGGGCCAACGACAGCGACTACGGGCTGGCGTCATCGGTGTGGACCAAGGACGTCGGCCGGGCGATGGCGACGGCGGCGCGGCTGCACTATGGCTGCACCTGGATCAACACCCACTTCATGCTGACCAACGAGATGCCGCATGGCGGCGTCAAGCAGTCCGGCTACGGCAAGGACATGTCGCTCTACGCGCTGGAGGATTACACGGCCGTGCGCCACGTCATGGTCGCGCACGGCTGACGGTTGATCGTCGCGCCGTTGAACCCAAGGAGCGTGAAAGCAGGAACGTTCGACGAATAACGGAGGATCGAAGCATGCATCGTCGCCGGTTTTTGACGGCCGCCTTCGCGGCCGGCATCCTTCTGGGCGTGTCGCCGGCCTTTGCTGACGACACGCCGCAGGCGGTCGTCGAGGCGTATGTCGCCGCGTGGAACGCCCACGATTCCGCCAGGGCCGCCGGCTATTTCGCCGACGACGTCACCTATTACGACGCGTCCATGGGCAAGCCGATGAAGGGCGTGGCCGAGGCGAAATCCGTCATCGACAGCTTCGTCAACGCGGTGCCCGACGCCGTCTGGACGGTCAAGGGGCCGTTGGTGGCGCAGGGCGATCGCGTGTCGTTCGAGTGGGAATTCTCCGGCACCAACACCGCCGACTGGAGCGACGGCACCAAGGCGACCGGCAGGAAGTTCGTCTTCACCGGCGCCTCGATGTTCTCCGTCAAGGACGGCAAGATCGTCACCCAGAGCGACTACTACGACGCGCTCAGCTTCTATAAGCAGCTCGGCCTGATGTAGCGCCTGTAGAGCGTCGTCGACCCGTGCCTGCCCGGCGGAGGAACGGCTTCGTGCCGGGACAGATCGAACGACGGCCGATTTTCAGGGAACGCATCGGTCAGGCCCGCTCCAACGCCTTGCCCGCCTTCTTCCAGCCGTCGCGGATGTGGGCGAAACCGTCCTTGTAAACGGCCTCCGGGCTCTCGGCGAAATCGCGCCAGACCTTGGTCGCCGCCGCCAGATCCTTGAGGCCGCGGCCGAAGGCCTCGATGGTCAGCCAGCCGTCGTAGCCGCTCTCGCGGATCGCCGCGAACGTCTTCTTCCACGGAATGTTGCCGCGCCCCGGCACGCCGCGGTCGTTCTCGGAGATGTGGACATGCACGATATGGCGCAGGCTGTTCGTGTAGGCGGCGATCGGGTCCTGTTCCTCGATGTTGCAGTGGAAGGTGTCGTACATCGCCTTGATGTTCGGATGGTCGATCGCGTCGAGGTGTGCGCACAGCGCATCCATGGTGTTGAGCAGGTAACATTCGAAGCGGTTCAGCGCCTCGAGGCCGATGACGACGTCGCGTCTCGCCGCGTGGTCGCCGATGGCGCGCTGCGAGGCGATGGAGCGCTTCAGCTCGGCCGCCGTCGGGCCGCTTCCGGAGAAGCGGCCGAGCGTCGAGTGCAGCGGTCCCGACAGCCTGTTCGCGCCCAGCGCCGCCGCGCAATCCACCGCCCATTTCATATAGGCGATGCCGGCCTTGCGCTCGGCTGCGTCGCCGATCAGGTTCATGGCCGGGTCGCCCATCGCCGACACCGCCGTTCGCTCAAGGCCAAGCCGGTCGAGCAGGGCGCCCAGCCGCGCGTAGTCGTCCGGGCTCCCTTCGAAGATCGGGATCTCGACGCCGTCATAGCCGGTCGCCTTGAGGTCCCTGAGCAGTGCCGAGTGTTTTTCCGTGACGTTGGTCGTCCACAGGAACATGCAGAAACCGATTTTCATGGCGCGCCTCCTCCCGCTCGCGCGGCGACCCTAGCGCGATTGATCTGGTAGGACCAGATTGCGCGGAAGGTTTTTCTTTGGAGGGTAACCTTCCGATGGGCGCAAGGCCGCTGCCGCCGACTCAGGCGTTCACGCCGGCCGCTGTCGCCCCGTCATCCGCCCCAAATCAGGTTATGGAAGAAATTGGTCTGGCCAATTCGAAGCGAACGTCCGCGGGTGCGCACGAATGCCCAGGCTTCGGCGCAATTCCGTAAGCTATCAAATACGCTGGGCGATTGGGTCAGCCGCTGACGTCGGCATCTGCTTCTGCGGCCTGTTCGGGCGTCACCTGTGCGGTCGGGCGCCTGATCTGCGCGGCGGCTTCGACGACGATCGGCAAAAAGTCGGGATTGCCGGCATCCATCATTTCGAAGAAATGCCGCCGCATGCGCGGCTCCCAGAACTTGTTGATGTGCTCGGCGATGCCATGCACGCCCTCGTCATGCGGCTTGGACTTGAAGAACGTGCCGATCTGGTTGGCCATGCGCACGATCTTCTCGCGCGGGTCGGCGCGGTGCTCTTCCTCATGCAACATGTCTGGCTACTCCGGCGGCCACCCGGTCGGGGTGGGTAAAGATGTCGAAATCTTCGCCGCGCACCAGCGCGACGAGCGTCATGCCGGCGGCCTCGGCCGTGCGGATGGCAAGGGCGGTAGGGGCGGAGACGGCGAGGATGAACGAGGCGCCGATCGCGGCGGTCTTCTGCACCATCTCGACCGAGACCCGCGACGTCACCACGACGGCACCGGCGGCACCGTCGACGCCAGCCTTGGCCAGCGCGCCTGCAAGCTTGTCGAGGGCGTTGTGGCGGCCGACATCCTCGCGCGCCGCCACGATGCCCTTGCCCGGCAGGTAGAAACCTGCGGCATGCACCGCGCCGGTCTCGGCGTGCAGTGGCTGGACCTTCGACAGCAGTTTTACCGCGCCGACGATGTCGTCGGCTGAAAGCGTAAGCCTGGACTGACCGACTTCGTCGACGGAGCGCATCGCCTCGTCGATCGACTCGATGCCGCACAGCCCGCAGCCGACCGGACCGGCGAGCCGGCGGCGGCGCGCCTGGAAGCGGGTGTTGGCGCTGTCCCTGAGGCGTATTTGGATGTCGATGCCGGCGCCGAGGTCCTCCACCTCGATCGCATCGATTTCCTCCGCGGAGCCGACGATGCCTTCGGTCAGCGAGAAGCCTAGGGCGAAATCCTCGAAGTCCGCGGGTGTCGCCATCATCACCGCATGGGTGGTGCCGGCATAACTCAGCGCGATCGGCGTTTCCTCCGGCACCATGCGCGCAGCGGCCGTCGTGCCGGAGGCTCGCCGGGCGATGCGGGTGGTGGAGGTGACGGGCGGGCGGGTCATAGTGCCCCCTCCACCACGCTTCGCGTGGTCCCCCTCCCCCGTAGACGCAGGGCAATCGCATATGGCGTACGGCGCCGCCGTACCCCCACCCCTAACCCCTCCCCACAAGGGGGAGGGGGATCTGGTTGCGTGTATGCTGGGTACCAATCGTCGGCAGTTTTGCGCGG
>QFCS01000995.1_pt1 | contig 70888 bp, 63 predicted proteins | sample 3576561 | NCBI WGS metagenome assembly QFCS01 | reverse complement strand
TATTCTTAAAAATTGTGTGTGTTTGTTCTATAAAAAAACAAAAGTCTATTTCTAATAGACTTTTGTGATTAAAACTATTCTTATTTTATTTATTTTTTGATAAATTTTATTGTTTCAAAGTAACTATTATTGCTTAAATTAACGAAGTAAATCCCATTTGATATATTTGACACATCAACAGAGATAATATCAGAATCAATTTCATTAAAACTCTTTGAAAAAATAGTTCGTCCATTTATATCAACAATTGAAACTTTTAATTGAGTGTAAATAGTTGCTAATTTCAAATCAAAATATCCATTATTTGGATTAGGATAAAGAACTGTACTGCTTTTAGTTCTTATTACTTCTTTTGATTTATTTTCACTATTTCTTTCAAATACTACAGGGCTACAAGTAATATCAATGTCTTCTTTTATACTCAAATGGATTTTTCCGGTACTATTTGGTTTTAATTCTGTACCAGGCTTTAAATGAATTTGATTTTTTGCTTTGAATTCAGCAATAGAAAAATCTTTGAAAGTAACATTCTCTATAGTAAGATTATTATTTATCCTTTCAAGATTGAATTCAAACCTATTAAAAACATGATTTGTAATTTCTGCATTCCCATTAGTTTTTTTCATTTCATTAGTAAATCTAACAGCTTTTTCTACCTCTAGTTTTCCAGAACCAATATATCCTACATAATTTTGGTTAATAGGTAAACTTTCGACATCTTTTGATGTGAGTTTTAAAATTGATTCAATTTCTTTTGGAAACAAGCAATCATTAATACTTAGCATTAAACCAATAGTTCCAGAAACTGCAGGAGCTGCACAACTTGTACCATTACCAGTAACTGGAGTTGGTGGATTGTATACGTTATTATGCCAAAACACATCATATCCGGGAGCTAGAATATCAACTTTATCATTTAATGTATGATTACCCTGAAAACCATCAGGATTATTAGGGTTCTGGTAATAACCATTTCTTAAAACACCTATTGGGTTGTACGGATCTAATCCACTATTTGAATGTGCGACTGAATCTTCCAGATCAAGATAAACTGGAAACCAAGAAGATGTACAACAATACGAAGATTGACTTGAAGTTAAAGGTAATATATAAGAATTTTTATGCCTAATAGAAGAAACAGAAATCACATTGTCATAAGTTGCAGGATATACATATATTACACCATAGGGTGCTCCAAAAATATTTGACTCAGGTGTACCAAAAGAAGGGCGATTTCCTGCAGCAGCTACTAGAGTTACTCTATAATTGTTAACCAAATCATTGATTACCATCTGCTCTGCTGCTATAAAACTAGTCCCATTATTTGTGTATCCCGAATTAGTCCAACTCATATTAATTACTTTTGCTCCTTTTTTTGCCATCTTATATAAGGTTGAATAAATAATATTTGATGTGCTATTACCTCCAATAGGACCTTCCACTATTTCGCAATCCATACAAACTCCCACACTACCGTATGCATTATCTCCCCTAGCAGCTGCAGTTGCAGCAACTCCAGTACCATGAGAATTTGTTAGTAAAGAAGGTGTATAACCATCAATAATTGTTATTTTGTTGGCAAAATCAGGGTCATCATATTTTATAGGTGTATCGGAAATGCCAATTTTAATTTTAGGATCGCCAGTTGTAATATCCCATGCACCTGGCACATTAATATAATCATATTCCTTTCTAAAAAAATCAAAACCTAAATTTACGTTAGGACTCGATGAACCATAATCATTTGGATAGTAATTTAACAAATCTATCTCTAAATCTGTTATATCATCACTACTCAAATACAAATTTGGATACTTGTTTCTTAAATCTAAAACAAATTTTGAATCTAGAACTTCAACATAGAAGATATTTTTCACATTTTCATCAATCCCATCCTCAAACGCTTGATTAAAATCTAAAATAGTATATTTACTAAAAAATGCTTTATCATCAGTGTTTTTCCCTTTATAAATATACTCTAAGTTTTGTTTTTCAAACTGATGCACATTTTTGTAGTCAGAAACGTATAGATAATATTTATATGTTCTATATTCTTCTTGAGAATAAATGATTTTAGGAATGAGCACTAATGCTATAAATATTAGTTTTTTCATACTATTTAGTATTTAATTTTTCATTTAACTCTTTAATTTTCTTATTCATTTGTATGATATACAAAGTCAGTTCTTCAACTTTTTCCATCAATTTTTTGTTCATTTCACCTAACTCAACACCATTATTTTCTATTTCCTTAGCAGAAGGAACATTAGGCAAATGTCCATTTAATTCTATAAATTTCTCAACTTCTTCAATGGAAATTAAATCATAATCCTCTTCAAAAACATAATCTGGCCAACCTAATAAATCAACTTTTACTTCTTTAGCATGAATTAATCCATTAACTGCGAGTTTTGCATCAGGACTTTCAGTGCCAATTCCAACATTACCATCATTATCAATTAACATTCTTGTTAATGAAGACCAATGTGTATTTGTGTTTTTAGTTACAAATTTTATATCTCCTTCTCCTTCATTTGTTATAATAAAACTCCCTGGAGTTAATGCTTTAAGAACAACATCTCCATCAATAGAAACATTTGACCAACAACCTGTACAATGTGATAATCCAATGTCAAATGCCCGAAATATATTATTTTTAAACATACTCATTGAGATATTTAACACTTCGTCATTCACTAATTTGATTCCTTTATTTGAATACAAATTAAATGCATCATATCCTGAAATTAATATTGGTGTAGAAGGAAATAACCCCATATAAATTTTACCTGTATCAATTCTAATATCTCCATTTGAAAGATGCAATTTTTTAAGAGGATTAGTTGTTCCTAACCCAACATTTCCTGAAAAATATGAATTCCCATTAACTAAAAACTTATTACTTCCAAATGAAGGAGCAGTAGAATACCCTAAACCTAAACCTCCCAACCTATATTTGTTATCATCTGTTGACGAACCAGCAGGAAGTAATTGTGAGTAACTTAAATTCACAAATAAAGATACCGCTAAAAATAAAATTGTTTTTCTCATGATTTATGTTTTAATTTGTTAGACAATCAAACTTACAGTTTTTTTCCTACATTTTTAACTTTTTTTAACTTTTTTTATTTTTCTTATAATGCTTTTAAATAAATTAGTTATAATCGTACTTCCTGCTTATAATGCTTCAAAAACGTTAATTCAAACTTTTGAAGAAATACCAATGGATATTGTTGATGAAATTGTTTTGGTAGATGATAATAGCTCAGACAACACAATTGAAGTAGCTAAGGAATTAGGAATTAAGCATATTATAAAACATGATAAAAATTTAGGTTATGGTGGAAATCAAAAATCATGTTATAACAAAGCACTAGAATTAGGCGGAGACATAATAATTATGCTACATCCTGATTATCAATACACTCCAAAACTAATTCATTCAATGAGTTATTTAATAGCCAATGATGTTTATCCTGTTGTGATTGGTTCAAGAATTTTAGGTAAAGGAGCTTTAAAAGGAGGTATGCCAAGGTATAAATATATTGCCAACCGTTTTCTGACATTGTTTCAAAATGTGTTAATTAATCAAAAATTATCTGAATACCATACTGGTTATCGGGCTTTTAATCGGGAAGTTCTGGAGCAAATAAATTATCAATCAAATTCCGATGATTTTATTTTTGACAACCAATTCATTGCTCAAATTTTTCACAAGGGATATGAAATTGCTGAAATAACTTGCCCAACAAAGTATTTTGAAGAAGCCTCTTCTATCAATTTTAAAAGAAGTTTAAAGTATGGAATTGGGGTAATGAAAACTTCCATTCAATATTTTTTAGATAAAAACAAAATAGTAAAATCATCATTATTTAACTAATGAAAATCTTTAGCCGGAGCTTAAAAATCAACATAAGTGTTTTTATATTTTTATTTATAAATTTTGCCTTTTTTGTAAAATATTTGAGTAGAGTGACATCTTACTACCTAGTTGTTTCTTTTGCTCTAATCACTATTTTTTATTTCTTTTTAAAATTTAAAAACAAAATTCATATACCAAAATCATCCGGAAAAGTGATTATTTATTTGATGTTTTTTTTATTCCTTGCGGGAAGTGGTTTTGTTTTTTATAAAATTCCGGTTGAAACTTTGAATGTAGATCGGTGGAGCGTCATTACTTCTTTTTGGGATAATTTTTTTAAAAAAGAGTATGTTTATTTTGCCAAATCAAATATGGATAATTATCCGGGACCAATGCCTTTTTATTACATATTAGCACTCCCTTTTTATTGTATTGGTGAATTAGGCTGGTATTCTGTACTAGGTTTTTTTGTGTTTTATTTTATTTTGATTTACACAAAGAAATCATTAAACATACAATTTTTATTTTTAGTTCTAATTTTAATTTCTCCGTTTTATCTTTGGGAAGTTATGACTCGAAGTAACATATTTCTAAACGGATGCTTGGTTTTATTTTCTATTGTTTATCTATTAAAATCACTAGAAGAAAATCACTCAAAAAAACTACTTTTCAACGGAATTATCATAGGTCTACTTCTCTCCACTCGTAATGTTTTTGTCATCTCATATATTGTGATTTTCCTTTTTGCCTTAAAAAACAAGAGAATTAAATTTTTAGAAACTGTATATGTTGGTGTAATATCTATAATTGTTTTTACGTTAACATTTCTTCCATTTATATGGAATCATCTATCAGATTTTAAGACAATAAATCCTTTTATAATTCAATCAGGCTATCTGATGCCGACAGAATATAGTTTGTTTTGTGTTTTAATTTCATTTGGAAGTTTTTGGTTCTGTAAAGAAAAAAATGACGTTTATTTTTTTAGTGGGCTGTTGTTATTTTTTCCAATTGTGTTGCATTACTTATACCAAATTTCATTACATGGTTTTGTAGAAACTTTTTTTAATAGTAAAGCAGACATTTCCTATTTCATACTTTGTATCCCCTTCTTTGTCTATTATTTAATTTTGAATTCAACTGATAAAAATAATTTATGACTTACTTTCAACACAAAGTGTAACATAATGCCATGAAAGACTACTAATTAGTAAAACACTATTCAATTAAATAAGTATAAAATGAAATTTTTAGGAAATGTATTAGCCACCATCATAGGATTATTTGTGTTCTTTATGATATTATTTTTCGGGTTAATGATTGTTGGAGCAATTGCCGGTAGTGGTTCTGACGTTGCAAAAGTAGAATCAAACTCTGTATTGGTATTGGATATGGAAAATGTTTCCCTGGATTATACGGGAAAATTTACGGATCCCTGGGTAACTCTGCTTTCTGAAGAAGTATCGGTAGGATTAATTGATGTGCTGAACGCTGTTGAAAATGCCAAAACAGATGACAAAATCAAAGGAATTTCTATTTTAAACAGCAACAGCCGCTTAGGACTGGCTCAATCGAAAGCCCTGAGAGACAAATTACTTGATTTTAAAAAATCAGGAAAGTTTGTTGTTTCTTATGCCGATTATTTCACACAAAAGGAATACTACATCAACTCGATTGCCGATACGATTTATATGAACCCGGTGGGGGAAATGGAATTCAAAGGACTTTCGTCCGAAATCATGTTTTTTAAAGACATTCAGGAAAAAACCGGCGTTAAAATGGAAGTCATCCGTCACGGAAAATACAAAAGTGCGGTAGAACCGTTTCTGGAAAACGAAATGAGCGAAGCAAACCGGGAACAGATGACCGCTTTGCTGAACTCTGCCTGGAGCTCAATTGCAAACGATATTGCCAAAAGTCGGAATATACCGGTAGATTCGTTGAACAGTATTGCCAATAAATTGGCAGCCAGAACTCCGGAAATGGCAAAAGCAAAAAACCTGATTGACAAAATCGGTTATGAAGACCAATACCATGACGGGATAAAAAAGGCCCTGAATGTGAAAAAGGGGGATGACTACAAGAGCATCGCCATCATGGATTATGCCAAAAACGTAGCCAAGACACCCCAAAAAGTTGATACTAAAGATAAAATTGCCATTATTTATGCCCAAGGTGAAATCCTGGGTGGCGACGGCGATGTTGTAATCATTGGCGAAGGAGCCATGCGAAAATCATTACAGGAAGCCCGAAAAGACGAAAAAATAAAAGCCATTGTTATCCGGGTGGATAGCCCGGGCGGAAGTGCGTTGACTTCTGAACTGATCTGGAGAGAAATTGAATTGACCAAAAAAGTAAAACCAGTGGTCGTTTCAATGGGTAATTTAGCCGCATCAGGCGGTTATTATATTGCCTGCAATGCCAATAAAATTTTTGCGGAACCCAACACAATTACCGGCTCAATTGGTGTTTTTGGCGTATTGCCCAACATGACTGAATTATCTAAAAAAATAGGAATCAATACTTCTCAGGTAAAAACACACGACCATGCAGCAGGTTATAGTCCGTTTAAACCGATTGATGATAAATTTAAAGAAGTTACCACCGAATCGGTAGAAAACATCTATACTGTTTTTGTAAACCGTGTAGCAGCCGGCCGGAAAATGACATTTGAACAAGTAGATGCCATTGCCCAAGGCCGTGTTTGGACTGGAACGGAAGCTTTGCAGATTGGTCTGGTAGATAAATTAGGCGGTTTGGATTCGGCATTGAAAGAGGCGGCTTCAATGGCCAAAATCAAAACATACAAAACCGTGAATTATCCTGAATTTGACAAAACACTCATGCAGTTTTTAAGTGACCGCAACGGAATACCGTTTGCAAAATCAAAAGAAACACTGATTAAAGAAGAACTTGGCGAAGAAGCCTACCAGACATTGCAGCAGATAAAGCGGGTTTCTGCAAGAAGCGGTATTCAAACCCTGATGCCGTTTGAGCTTAAAATTCAATAATATAAAGAACCTGACAGCCACTAAAACCTGTCAGGTTTTTTTAATTTTGTTAACAACTGTTTCCTCGTTAATTCGTTACTTTTGTTAAAAAAAGCTTGAAAACAAAAGATAAGTTGTTTGCCTATAAAATTTATTTCACCTTGGGAGCATTGTTTATTGCTTCACTGGTTGTATCAAATTTAATTTTTCAGAAATTTTTTTACTGGGATTTTTTCGGAATTTACCGGTTTGAAATTTCGGTAGGAATTCTGCCTTACCCTATCACCTTTTTAATTACAGACATCATCTCAGAAGTTTACGGGAAGAAAATGGCCAACCAAGTAGTTACTACGGGTATTTTTGCCTCAGCCTTCTCATTGTTAATTATTTATATAGCCAACGCTGCTCCGGCAATAGAAAGTTCTCCGGTGAATAACGACCTTTTTTCGGTTGTTTTCGGGCAAACGGCACTGGCTGTTTTAGCCTCGATGATTGCTTACCTGACGGCACAATACATCGATATTTACATCTTTCACTTCTGGAAAAAAATAACAAAAGGAAAAATGCTTTGGGTGAGAAACAACTTCTCTACCTTTACATCGCAATTTGTAGATACATTTGCGGTATTATTTTTGCTGTGTAGTTTTAATATATTGAACTGGGATTTGTTTCCCGGATTATTGCTGAGCGGTTTCTTGTTTAAAGTGCTGATTGCTGTTTTAGATACCCCCGTTCTGTATGTTGCGGTCTATTATTTTCAAAAACGATTTAATCTGGCTCGTGGCGAAGAACTGAACTTAGACTAAATCAGACACAATTACCCATTCGCCCCCAATAAATAAATGCATAATTATGGTAAAGAAAATTTTAAAAGGATTAGGAATATTTTTGTTGATCGCTATCATTGCTTTAGCTGCAGCACCGTTTTTATTTAAAGACAAAATTAAGGCATTAGTACTAAAATCGATTAACGAAAACGTAGATGCTCATGTGGCATTTGAAGAGGTAAGTTTAAGTTTGTTTAAGAGTTTTCCGCGTGCCAACGTTACGATAGACAAGTTAAGTATTATCAACAAAGTTCCGTTTGAGGGCGATACGCTTTTTTATTCGGGAGAACTGAACCTGAAAATGTCGGTAAAAGAATTATTCAAATCGGAAGGTGAAGCGATGGAATTAGAGTCATTTTCGAGCAAAGACGGAATAGTAAACATCATCATTAACAAAGACGGCATTGGAAATTTTGATATTGCTATGAAAGACGACAAAGAAGAAAAACCTTCGGACAGCAAGCCTTTTGCATTGAACATTCAGGGTTATTCGATTGAAAATTTAAAGTTTGTTTATTTTGATGAAAGTTCAAAAATCAAAATGGTTGTTGATCAAATTAATCACACCGGAAAAGGGAATTTTGCCGCCTCTAAATTAGATTTAGACACTAAAACCAACGCTTTGCTGAGTTTAGATATGGATAAAACCAACTACATGAAGGATGTTTCCCTTGCATTGGATGCGGTTTTGGGAATTGATTTGGAGAACAGCAAATATGCGTTTAAAAACAACAAAGCATTGATCAATCAGTTACCGTTGGAATTTGCCGGTTTTATCCAGCTGAAGGAAGACGGACAGCAATATGATTTGACGTTTAAAACCCCCACCTCATCGTTCAAAAATTTTTTAGGATTGGTTCCGTCTGCTTATCAGGGTGATCTTGACAAAATTCAGACCACCGGCGATTTTAAGGTTGCCGGATTTGCAAAAGGACTGCTCTCTGAAACCACCATTCCGAAGTTTAATTTGGAAATTGCATCAAACAATGCCTCATTTAAGTTTCCGGACTTACCCAAAAAAGTGGAAAACATCGTTATTGACACCAAAATTAAAAACGAAACCGGCTTTATGAACGACACCTATGTAAACATCGATAACCTTTCGTTTAGAATAGAGCAGGATGTTTTTAATGCAAAGGCAAACATTAAAAATATTTCAGAAAACCCGTTGGTTAGTGCCGATTTAAAAGGAACAATTAATTTAGGAAACCTCAGCAAAGCTTATCCGATCAAACTGGACACTCCGCTTTCGGGAATTTTAAAAGCCGATGTCACTACAAAATTTGATATGCAGTCGGTGGAAAAAGAACAGTATCAAAACATTCACAATGCCGGTTTGGTCAGTATAACCGGTTTTAAATATACCGATGAAAACGGCAAAGGAATGGATATCAGTGAAGCTGTCGTTCAGTTTAACCCGAGTACGTTAAACTTACAGAAATTTGCTGCCAAAACCGGAAAAAGCGATATTAATGTGAACGGGGTCTTAGAAAATTTCTATGGTTATATGTTTAACAACCAGAATTTAAAAGGGAACTTCAACATGAGTTCTGATCAGCTGGCTGTGAGCGACTTTATGACTACCGAAGAACCCGCTAAAGGAAATGAAAAACCAAGCGAAGCAATGAAAATACCGGCTTTTCTGGATTGTACGCTGACGGCTAAAGCCAATACGGTTTTGTATGATAATCTGACACTGAAAGACGTTTCCGGAAAAGTGATTATTAAGGATGAAAAAGTAACGTTGGAAAATGTGAAAACAAACATTTTTGGCGGTATGATTGGTTTAAACGGGAATGTTTCCACCAAAACAAAAGTGCCCACTTTTGCCATGAACCTGGATTTGAATACGGTAAACATCAATGAAACATTCACCCAATTGGATATGATGAAAAGCATTGCTCCGATTGCCAATGTAATCAATGGCAAACTGAACTCAACCATCAAACTTTCGGGGAATCTGGATGCCAAAGAGATGACTCCTGATTTAAAATCACTTTCCGGTGATTTAGTTAGTCAATTACTGTCCACTACAGTAAATGCTTCCAACTCAACTTTACTCAGTGCATTAGACAATCAGGTTAGTTTTATTGATCTGAAAAAAGTAAATCTGAATGACTTAAAAACCCATTTATCATTTGAAAACGGCAAAGTAAATGTTAAACCGTTTGACATCAAGTACCAAGACATCACGTTGCAGGTAGGCGGAACACATGGTTTTGACCAAACGATGAATTACAACGTAAAATTTGATGTTCCGGCCAAATACTTAGGAAAAGAAGCCAATGACTTGATTGCAAAATTATCTCCGGCCGATGCGGCTAAAATTGAAAACATTCCGGTTACCGCTGTTTTGGGCGGGAATTTTTCCAAGCCAACGATATCAACCGACATGAAACAGGCGACTACGGCTTTGGTAAATCAATTGGTAGAATACCAGAAACAAAAATTAATCAACCAGGGAACTTCTGCTTTAGGTAATTTACTGAACCCGAACAAAAACCCAAGCGACACAGCCAAAACCGTGACTCCGGCGACAAAAGAGGAAGTAAAGGCCAAAACGGAAGAAGCAGTGAAAGACAAGGTAAAAGAAGGTCTGAACAGTTTATTTAACAATAAGAAGAAAAAAGAATAAAAAAAGAGCCCCGGATTAAAACGTGCAATCCGGGGTTTCTTTTATCGAAACTAAATAACTAACTCTACTATTCTGTCTGTAAACTAACAGACAAAGTGATTTCTTCTTTAATTTTGATCATTCCTCCGATTTTTTTGGGAGGAACCAGATTGAAATCACTGAAATGTAAGGTTATGCTCCCGTTCAAAAAGTTTTTATCATTTTTAAGCAAAAGGTTTTTATAGGTTTTTTGCTTACCAACCAGGTTAAGTGCCAGATCACAACTGTAATTTTCGGCACTTTTTTTAAAATTGAAAAGTTCTATTCTGACCGTTGGATATTCTTTTTCTTTCAGTGTTTTTCGAAAATCATTATTCAGCATAAAATTGCCGCATCCAAAATTTTTGACCGGAACCGTATGCGTAATTTTAGCCGCTTTGTCCGGCTGGTTAAAAAACAGCGTGTCTTTGGTTTTCATATCATAGTTACATTCAAAACCTCCAATTGAAGTAGTACCCTGAACAGTAAACTGTTTTGTACTGACCAACAGATAATCTTTAGGTGTTGAAAACAGTGTTGCCGTTACAACCAATATGAGACCAAAAACACGCATATTGTTTTTTCTTAGAATGAGATTATTGCTTCAAAAACAACCCCGTCAAATTTACCTCCGTTAAGGATGCTTGTGGTTGGATAACCATTATATTTTTGATTTACATATTCTAATTTGGCCAGGATATTTCTGGTCATAAACCATCCGCCGCCTAAATTAAATCTTGTTACATCAATGTCTGTAGTGGCATCCAACTCACCGTCAACTCTGTTGTACTTTCCGCCAAGGTAAAACTTTTCATTATCTCCGAATCGGTAAAGCAATTCTGCGGCATACTGAGAATACGTTCTTCTGTCTGTTTCAGGCAGTGTTAAGCCGCTTGCGTTTTCATAGGTTCCAAAGAACTCAAGTCCTTTATATTTTACAAAAGGGTTAACCATAAAAGACGTTAATTTGTTTTTGAAACCGGGAATCACCTGCCCGGATCTGAAATTATCTTTAGAGGTTGCTGCGGCATTCTCCATCACAAAATAGTATCTTGAACCGGCTCTGTCTCCGTCATAAAAATCGGTTCGGAGTGTTTCTGCCGTGTTGTAAAACGATCCTGTTAGTCTCACTCTTAAATCAGGGTTCAGCTGTTTGTCGTAACCCAATTTACCATAAACTGAGGGACTTGTACCGCTATTTGCGTTTTGGTTTAACCGGCCGTTTGTTACACCTGCCATGGCAATAAAACCGTCTCTTCTGTAATAAACCTCAGCAAAAACCAATGTTGCAAAACCGTCCATAATTAAATTACCGACAAAGGGGTTGGTTATGGCATAAGCATTATCACTTCTTCTGAAGTGTGCATCTCCGTAGTTAATTTCATCATGACCTATTTTAATTGTGGCATATTTCATAAAGTCTTCTAAAAAGCCTTTTTTGATAAAATCTAACTTATCCACCTGAAGATACCCTCCTTTTACGTATGCTTCCGGATGGTGTCTGGAAGAAAGGAATGTTCTGAGGTGCATATTTACGCCGTCATACAGGGCAACGTCTAAATCCAGGTTGGCGGTTGCCAGGTTAAAATTATTCCCGATAGGATAAAGTTTGGTGGCATCTACTGCCTGGTCTGCATCGCTAAAATGCTTGATCCCTTGAAATTGCAGTGCAAATGCGCCCCCTACCCGAACTTTCACCTCCTCAAAAGCGGTGGCTGTATCTTTTGGAGCTTCAAACATATTGATGCCCGATTTATCCTTTGGTCTCCAATTATCTAATTGATATTGTTGTTTCTGTGCTATAGCCAGTGTACTAACCAGTACAAAAGCAATGGTAAATAAATTTTTCATTTTTTAACTTGATTTAGAGGTTGGTTTAGAATTATTTAAATTTCAGTGTAAAACTTATTCTTACATCATCACCGGTTTTAACGGTTCCCATTAAAGCGGTTGGTGGCGTAATTTTGTAATCTGTCAGTTTAAAGGAATAGAATCCTTCCATGACAGGCTGATCTTCTGTTGCTGATTCTTTGACTTTTAGCGTTACGGGTTTGCTTATCCCGGCTATGATAAACGTTCCCGTAAATTGCCAGGAACCATCTGTATTTTTAGTCGCTGATTTCAAATCAAACCGAACCGTTTTATACTGATTTGTTTTTAAGGCTTTGTACGCATTTTTATCCATTCCGCTTTTGCCGCTTTTGATGCTTTCAGCCGGCATTTCAACGACTAATGAATTGATTTCTGCTATTTTATTTCCTTCAACGGTAGCAACCAGTTTTCCGGTAGCGGTTTCAGAAACCATTTCCCAATCGTGCAGACTGGAAGTTCCTGAGATTTTTAATTGTGGTTTTGTATCCAGCGTAAATGCTTTTTGAGCAAAACTGAACGAAGAAACAGCCATGAAAAACAATAGCAAGATTCCTTTTTCTGAGTTGGATAATCGTTTCATAATATGAGGTTTTGAATTATGAGACAAATTTCCGCCCGAAAAAGGAGAAAAAACATGACGAATGTCAGTGTTTAAAAAGAATTTTGTTGCTTACTTGAACAGGCAAGCTTCCGAAATCGAAATAGTTAACAACTTACAGCCGTATCTTTACCACATACCCTTCAAATGTCCGGACATTAAAGACGGTTCCGTCCTCAAAGAGCAGGTACTGACCTTTTATACCGGATAATTTGCCATGGTAAGCGGGAGATTTATCTAAATTTAAACTGGTAACCTTTCTGGGATAACTTCTCACCGGATAATGAAGTTCAACCAAGCCGGGTGATTGTTCATTGTAATATTCCTGAACTTCTTTGGGTAAAAAAGCCCCTGCTTTCAGCCGCTCCTGAATTAAATCAACCGGAGGAATTTCATTTTTGAGCATTTTCTGCCAATTGGTTTTATCGGCATATTGGTTTTTTAAAGTAACTTCCGAAATTCCGGCCAAATATCGGTTGGGGACTTCCACAACCGGAATGGCCTGCACGGCTCCCTGGTCTATCCATCGGGTCGGAACCTGTGTTTTGCGGGTTACTCCTACCTTTACTTCACTCGACAAAGCCAGGTAAACAATATGCGGTTGCAATTGAACTTTCTTTTCATACGCTAAATCGCGGTCTTCAATATCCAAATGAGCGGTACTGAGTTCCGGTTTCATAATCCAGTCACCGGCTGCGGCACTCGACATAAAGCAGTCATAACAAAACCCCTGGCGGAAAATTTTCTTCTTTTTGCCGCAATTCAGACATTGATAGCCCTGAAATGCAATTTCAAGTTCTTTGTCTAACAACTGGTTAAGATTCAAAAAGCTGTTTTCAAACACCAGGAAATATTGAATGGGAATCCCCGGTTCCGTTTGCATTTTTGTCAGTACTCCTTCGTATAGCATCACAGAGAAAGTTTTTCAATTAAAGTTCAACGTTCACCAAAAATCATTATTTTTGGTAAGCTGTAAAGTTAGGTTTTGTATTTTCAAAATTCAAATCAAACAGTTATATTATTAATAATACGGAAAAATGCCTTTACCCATTATCAATTCAATCGCTACCTGGATTTTAAAAAAGCGGATTCATCAAATTGAATTGTTTATGAAATACCCGAATGAAGTACAGGAAGAATTACTGCTTTCGTTACTGAAAACATCGGAAAACACGGTTATTGGCAGGCAGTATGACTTTAGTTCCATTAAAAACTATCAGACTTTTTCCGAGCGGATTCCGGTTTCTGCCTATGAAGATCTGGAACCTATGATTGAACAGACCCGCAAAGGAATGCAAAATATTTTCTGGCCCACTTCTATCAAATGGTTTGCTAAATCCAGCGGAACAACCAACGCCAAGAGCAAGTTCATTCCGGTGAGCAATGAAGCCCTGGAAAACTGCCACTACAAAGCCAGTAAAGATTTGCTGAGTCTGTATTTAAACAACAACGAAGATTCGCAATTGTTTGTTGGGAAAAGCCTTCGCTTAGGCGGAAGTAAAGAGTTGTATGAAGACAACAACACGTTTTTTGGCGACTTATCGGCTATTTTGATTGATAATATGCCAATCTGGGCCGAATTCAGTTCTACCCCCAGCAACCGCGTTTCCCTGATGGGCGATTGGGAAATAAAGCTGGCCGCCATTGTACGGGAAACCATTGATGAAGATGTAACCAGCCTGGCCGGTGTTCCTTCCTGGATGCTGGTGTTGCTCAACAAAATACTGGAAGAAACCGGCAAGACCAATCTTTTGGAAATCTGGCCTCATGCCGAAGTTTACTTTCACGGCGGAGTAAGTTTTGACCCGTATCGCGAACAGTATAAAAAATTGTTTCCGAGCCTTGATTTTAACTATTATGAAATTTACAACGCTTCCGAAGGTTTTTTTGCCATTCAGGACCTGAACAACTCCAATGAGTTATTGCTGATGCTGGACTATGGTATTTTTTATGAATTTATTCCGATGGACACGTTTGGCACACCGGAACAAAAAGTAATCCGCCTGGCCGAAGTAGAACTGTTTAAAAATTATGCCGTGGTAATCACTACCAACTCCGGTTTATGGCGGTATATGATTGGCGATACGGTCCGGTTTACGTCATTAAATCCGTACCGCATCAGGGTCACCGGAAGAACCAAGCACTTTATCAATGTGTTTGGCGAAGAGCTAATCGTGGAAAACACTGACCAGGCCATTGCCAAAGCCTGTCATGAAACCGAATCGGAAGTAATTGATTATACAGTTGCTCCCGTTTTTATGGATGGTAAGGAAAAAGGAGCACATGAATGGATGATTGAATTTAAACGGCTCCCGGAAAACATCAGCCATTTCAGCGAAATACTGGATGAAACCCTGCAATCGCTCAACTCGGATTATGAAGCCAAAAGACGCAATAACATGACCTTAAACCCGTTGGTGATAAATGTAGCCCGGTCAAATCTTTTTTACGACTGGTTAAAGGAAAAAGACAAACTGGGCGGACAACATAAAATCCCGAGGTTATCGAACGAGCGGACTTATCTGGAGCAATTGTTGCGGATGCAGTTTGCAGAACTGGTGTAATTATGAAAAAAATTCTCTTACTGCTGCTTATAATCATGTTGTATTCCTGCGGACCAAGAAGATTGGGTTGCGGACCGAGGGGATGCAACATCAAGGTTGAAAAGGAATATGATAACAGTTACCCTGTAAAAAATCCTGAAGCAAGAACTTCAGGATTGGTTTAATTTAGCATGATAAGTAATTTCTAAGAAACAGCTTTAAGCCGTTGCAACATATTTTTATTCAGCGTATGCTCGGCATAGCTTTTTTCAATATGCAGTACCTTTTCTTCCGAGCTGGGCAGATCGTACATCGCATCAGTTAAAATGGCTTCGCAAAGCGAACGTAACCCACGGGCACCCAACTTATATTCCAAGGCTTTGTCTACTATATAATCTAACGCTTCTTCTGAAATGGAGAATTCGACCCCGTCCATCTCAAACAGTTTTTTATATTGCTTGATCAATGCATTTTTCGGCTCGGTTAAAATTGAACGAAGCGTTTCCCTGTCTAACGGATTCATATAGGACAATACCGGAAGACGGCCGATAATTTCCGGAATCAATCCAAAATCCTTGATGTCTTTCGGGATGATATACTGCATCAGGTTATCCTTATCAATATGATCCGTGTTTGCAGATGCACTATAGCCGACGGCCTGTCTGTTCAACCGCTTTGAAATGATTCGTTCGATGCCGTCAAAGGCACCCCCGGCAATGAAAAGAATGTTCTGTGTATTTACTTCAATAAACTTCTGATCCGGGTGCTTTCTTCCTCCTTTCGGCGGAACATTCACCACCGTTCCTTCGAGTAGCTTCAGCAAAGCTTGCTGTACTCCTTCGCCGGAAACATCCCTTGTAATGGAAGGATTATCACTTTTACGGGCAATTTTATCAATCTCATCAATAAAGACAATACCTCTCTCGGCTTTTGCCACATCATAATCAGCCACCTGCAGTAACCGGGTTAAGATGCTTTCCACGTCTTCACCCACATAACCTGCTTCCGTTAAAACCGTTGCATCTACAATCGTTAAGGGTACATTCAGCATTTTGGCAATCGTTTTGGCTACCAATGTTTTTCCGGTTCCGGTTTGCCCCACCATGACAATGTTGCTCTTTTCAATTTCTACCTCATCATCCTGGTTTTTTTGCATCAAACGTTTGTAGTGGTTATAAACTGCCACTGACATCACTTTTTTAGTTTGGTCCTGACCGATTACGTACTGGTCTAAAAACGCACGGATTTCCTTTGGTTTTTTAAGTACTAAATCACCTAAGCCATGAGAATGCTTGCTTTGCTTAAGTTCTTCTAAAACAATGCCGTATGCCTGGTCGATGCATTTATCACAGATATGGGCATCAATCCCGGCGATCAACAAATTTGTCTCGGGTTTCTTTCTTCCGCAGAAAGAACATTCCAACATTTCTTTTGCCATATTTTATGGTAATGGGTTAGAGGTAAGGGTAATTATCTCTAACTATTTTCTTCTTAAAACCTCATCAATCATCCCGTATTCCTTGGCCTCATCGGCAATCATCCAATAATCACGTTCGGAATCTTTATACACCTTTTCAAAGGATTGCCCGGAATGGTTTGCAATAATCTGATAAAGCTCATCTTTTAGTTTCAACATTTCTTTCAAGTTGATTTCCATATCGGTAGCAACACCTTGTGCTCCGCCCGATGGTTGGTGAATCATTACTCTTGAATGCGGTAATGCCGAACGTTTTCCGGCTGCACCGGCACACAATAAAACAGCTCCCATAGAGGCGGCCATTCCTGTGCAGATCGTAGCCACATCCGGTTTTACATATTGCATGGTATCATAAATCCCCAATCCGGCATATACACTGCCGCCAGGTGAATTAATATAAATCTGGATATCTTTGGAGGCATCGACACTTTCCAAGAACAACAATTGTGCCTGTATGATGTTGGCCACATAATCATCCACACCGGTACCCAGAAAAATAATCCTGTCCATCATCAAACGGGAGAAAACGTCTAACTGCGAAACATTTAACTGACGCTCTTCAATGATGTAAGGGGTCATTCCGCTTACTATTTTATCGTAGTACATGCTGTTAACACCGTGGTGTTTGGTTGCAAATTTTTTAAATTCTTTTCCGAAGTTCATTTTAAAATAGGCTGTTTTTTTGTTTGCTCTTTTAAACGTAAAAGAGCGTCAAACCGACATTTGACGCCCAAATATACTACTTTTTTTGAAAAAACTTATTCTCCGTACATTTCTTTAACGAACTGTTCGTAAGAAACTTCTTTTGACTTCGCTTTTACTTTCTCCTTGAAGAGACCTAACATTTTTTCGTTCATCACCTGCTCAGACAATCTTTTGACTTCGTCTTGGTTAGAAAGCACACGAGCTACGATTCCGTCAATATCTTCCTGCGTTGGATTCATTTGACCAAATTGAGCCATTTGTTTTTTGATTAACTCAGAAGTATAGGCTTTTAAATCTTCAAAAGTGATTTGCAAATTATTTTCTGTCATTATTTTTCCTTCAATCAATTGATAACGAAGACCTTTTTCTGATTTTGAAAATTCATCTCTTGCTTCTTCTTCTGTCAACTGTTTTTCACCGGCATTCTGCAACCATTTGATTAAGAATTCCGACGGCAGATCAAATTTGGTATTTTCCAATAAAAATTCGGTCACATCATTTAAGAACTTTTGATCGGCTTGTTGTGCAAATTGTTTTTCTGCATCTTCTTTAATTTTTGCCTTCATTTCTTCCACAGAAGTTACATTGCCTTCACCAAACAATTTATCAAATAATTCCTGGTTTAATTCTGCTTTTTCACTGGTTGTGATTCCTTCTATTTTAGCCGTAACTTCAATATCCAGACCGTGAACCAAATCGTGATCAACTTTCAGATAATCCATCAATTTATGGTCGTCATCAAACAACCCTTTGGTTCCTACTTCAACTACATCTCCAACTTTTTTCCCGATGAATTTTTTGATTGTTTTTTTGTCTTTAAAAACATCCAGCGAAAGAGATGTTGTGTTATTAATTCCGCTTGCTTCGTTTGTAAATGTCACCTTCAAATCATCACCTTCTTCAACCGTATCTTTAGAAACTAATTTCCCGTATTGCTTTTGAATTCTCTCTACCTGTTCGTTTAACATCTTGTCATCGGCAATGATCTTGAATGCTGTAATATTATTTTTTGCAGCCAAATCTACCGTGAATAAAGGAGCCAGGCCTAACTCAAAATCAAATGTAAAATCTTCTTTATCCCAATCAAAATCTTCGGTAACTTTCGGAAGCGGATTTCCTAAAATATCTAATTTTTCTTCAACCAGATAGTTGTTTAAATTTTCCTGAAGTACTTTGTTTACCTCTTCCAACAACACTGCTTTTCCGTATTGTTTCTGGATTAAACTCATAGGCACCGCTCCTTTTCTGAATCCCGGAATTGTAGCATTTTTGCGATAATCTGCTAATACTTTCTCTACTTTTGAAGCATAATCATTTTTGGAAACCGCCACGGTAACCACCGCATTCAAAGCATCCACATTTGTTCTTGTGATATTCATTTCTGTTTACATACTAAAATTGGGTGGCAAAAGTACAACTTTTTCACCACCCAACCAATAGCAACAGCCTGAATTTTAACAATTCATGCCTGATTATTTCTCTTCACCCGCGGTTAATTTATACACTACCGACTGAAATATGGACAAAATAATACTGAAAAACAGTGCTGTCCAAAACGACGCCACATGAAAACCTCCCACAATATTGCTACACAACAAAACAATAAACGCATTAATAACCAACAGAAAAAGACCCAGGGTTATAATGGTCACCGGCAGTGTGAACAACACAATTATCGGCTTGATAAACAGGTTAAGCAACCCTAAAATAATAGCCACATAAATAGACTGAATAAAACTATCTACTTTAACTCCCGGCAAAAGATGGGCAATCAGCATCACCAAAGCCGCAGTAATCAGAATTCGAAGCAATAAACTCATAGCGTATCTTTTTATAAAATTACAAAAAATGTTATTCTTTTAAAAATTTCAATACAATTTCAAAAAACAGTTTTGGGTTTTCGGCATGCAACCAATGTCCGGCATTCGGTATCGTTTCAAACTCAGCCACTGGAAATTGATTTTTGATGACTGAAAAATCTTCCTCTAAAATGTATCTTGAATCCCCTCCTCTGATAAACAATGTTGGCTTTTCAAAACGGGCTTCTTCCGGAAGAGCTTTTCCAACCTGCTCAATTTCTTTGTTCAAAACAGCCAGATTAAACCGGAATGCCAACTGTCCGGGTTCTTTCCAGTATAAACTCTTCATTAAAAACTGACGCGTTCCGAAGTCAGTAATATATTTTTTCAGTATTTCATCTACTTCACCTCTTTCAGGTTTCAATGAAAAATCAACTGCATTTAATCCTTCCAGAATATCCTGATGATGCGGGCGATAATATCTCGGACCAATATCCGCTACGATCAGCCGGTCAATCAATTCCGGATGATTTGCCGCCAGAAACATTGCTACTTTTCCGCCCATCGAATGACCTATGACATCAATTTTTTGCAGCTGATGAAACCGACAATAGTCCCGAACGTCGTCAACCATGACAGTATAGTTAAATTCATCCGAATGAAAACTTCTTCCATGGTTACGCAAATCGAGCATATGCACCTGAAAACCCTGACCGGCAAATTGTGCACCGAGTGTTTTCCAATTATCAGACATACCAAGAAACCCGTGTAAGATTACCAGCGACTTTCCTTCTCCTTCAATTTTAGAATATAACATTTTACTATTTTTTAAGCCTGACAGGTTTTGAAAACCTGTCAGATCTACATTACTTAAGTTTATGCAAATACATATTGATTACATTTTCGATTCCTAAATAAAGTGATTCACTAATTAATGCGTGACCGATTGAAACTTCAAGCAATCCCGGAATATTCTCTTTGAAAAATTGAAGATTATCCAAACTTAAATCGTGTCCTGCATTAACTCCCATTTCCAATTGATTTGATAAAATTGCAGCATCAATATAGGGCTGAATTCCGGCTTTGTTTCCCAATCCGTATTGACGGGCAAACTCTTCAGTATATAATTCTATCCGGTCTGTCCCCGTTGCTTTTGCCCCTTCAATCATCTTTAAAACCGGATCAACAAAAACGGATGTACGGATATCATTTCGTTTAAACTCCTGAATTACTTCAATTAAAAAATCTTTATTTTTGATGGTGTTCCAACCCGCATCAGATGTGATGGCATTATCGGCATCAGGAACTAATGTCACCTGCGTTGGTCTGACCTCTAACACTAAATCGATAAACTTTTGCACCGGATTCCCCTCGATATTATACTCCGTATAAACAATCGGCTTCAGATCCCGTGCATCCTGATAACGAATATGACGCTCATCCGGTCTGGGATGAATCGTAACACCATGTGCACCGAAACGCTGCACATCACGGGCTACCTGAACAACATTAGGCATATCTCCTCCTCTTGAATTTCGGAGGGTTGCAATTTTATTGATATTTACACTTAACTTTGTCATGTATTAAAAAACGATTGAATTAGAAAATGATTACAAAAATACAAACTAAAAGATGCTACTATATAGTATTTTTTGATTATTTTGCAACGAAATTAAATAGCTATGTTAGAAATAACAAACTACATCAACAACGATTTTAAACCTTTTGACAGCAAGGAAACAATTGAGTCTATTCAGGTTTTTTTTGCCGATCTGACTTTTTCACACTTCCCCGTGGTAGAAGAAGGCATTTATATTGGCAGTATTGCCGCAGACGATGTTATTACGTTTGACAATCATAAAAACGCAGCCGATTACCGCTACACCTTAGAAGGCTTTTTTGCCCGCAACAATATGATATGGTTGGACGTACTGGAAGTTTTTGCCCAAAACCACGCCAATCTGATTCCGGTTTTAGACGATCAGAACAAATACCTGGGTTACTACGAACTGAATGACATTGTTCAGTTTTTTGCCGAAACTCCTTTTTTAAAAGAGCAGGGCGGTATCATCATTGTAAAAAAACCAACCATTGATTTTTCAATGAGTCAGGTTTCGCAAATTGTAGAAACCAACAACGGCAAAATTTTAGGCCTTTTTATTTCAGATGCCAATGCTGAATTTGTGGAAATCACGATCAAGCTGTCGCCGGGCGGAATGAATGAAATCATCCAGACTTTCAGACGATATAATTATGAAATAATATCCGATCACCAGGAAGATACCTATTTGAATAACCTGAAAGAACGTTCAGATTATTTGGATAAATACCTAAATATCTAAGCATGAAAATTGCCATCTTCGGACAATATTATCAAAATGACACACGGCCCATTATCAAGGATATTTTTGTATACCTCAACCACAACCATGTTGAATTAGTCATTGAAGAAGCTTTCCTTAAAATTCTGTATGCCGAAGAAATTCTGAAAAAAGAATACCAAACATTTTCCTCTTACAGAGACCTGGACAGCAGTTTTGATTTACTGATAAGCATTGGCGGCGACGGAACCATTTTAAGAGCGGTAACTTTTGTGCGGAATTCAGGTATTCCGATTTTGGGAATAAATGCCGGAAGATTGGGCTTTCTGGCAAAAGTTCAGAAAGAAAATATTGCATTGTTTCTGCAATCCATACTCCACAAGAATTATACTGTTTCCAAACGGACACTCTTGAGCTTAGACAGCAGTCCCAAAAACCCGGAAATCAAAGATTTAAATTTTGCATTAAATGAAATTTCGGTCAGCCGGAAAGACACAACCGCCATGATTACAGTTGAAACATACTTAAACGGCGAATACCTGACCTCCTATTGGGCGGACGGATTGATCATTTCCACTCCCACGGGCTCAACCGGTTATTCGTTGAGTTGTGGCGGGCCGGTGTTAACCCCGGACGTAAGAAGCCTCGTCATCACCCCGATTGCACCGCACAACCTGAACGCCAGACCCTTAGTTATACCGGATAAAACCGAAATTATCCTGAAGGTATCCGGAAGAGAACCGCAATTTTTGGTCTCATTGGATAGCCGGATTGCCACCATGAACAACGAAACGGTTTTAACCGTTAAAAAAACACCCTTTAAAATCAACATGATTGAAATACAGGACGAAACATTTCTTAAAACACTCCGAAACAAGCTACTGTGGGGTGTTGACAAAAGAAATTAACTTTTTTTCAAAAAAAATACCCCCCCGTACTATACTACTACCCTTTTATTTCCGTTTTTTTTGAAATTAATTTGTGATAAATAAGTAATTATATGGCTGTAAACTAGTCATAATTGTTATATTTGCACGCTATTTTAAAATCGATGAATAGAAAACGGATTGCATTATTTTTTACCCTCTTTTATGCCGGATTAAATGCCCAAATTAACGAAATAGGTGTTTTTGCCGGAGGAGCTAACTACATTGGTGATGTTGGACCAACCACATATATTGCACCGAATGATATTGCATTTGGCTTGATTTATAAATGGAACAGAAGCACGAGACATTCTTATCGTTTTTCTTACACTTACGGAAAAATCAAATCAGATGATTTAGATGCCGATGTGGCAGACAGAAGTTTAAGAGGATTCAATTTTAAAAACAACATTCATGAAGTCTCCGCCGGGATGGAGTTCAATTTTTTTCCTTTTGACCTGCACCACATGAAGCCACAGATTACGCCTTATGTTTATACGGGACTGAGTTATTTTGCCTATAAAGAATTATTTTACACGGAAAGCAAAGCCCAAGAAGACTACCAGGAAGGAGCATTAGCCATTCCGATAATCGTGGGTATAAAAGCAAGACTGTCAAGAGATTTTGTTCTGGGTTTAGAAGTCGGTGCACGCTATACATTTACCGACAATTTGGACGGTAGTAATCCCAAAAATAAAAATTTAACACCATTACAGTTCGGAAACATAAACAGTAAAGACTGGTATGTGTTTACCGGATTTACATTAACTTATACATTTGGCGAAAACCCCTGTTTTTGTCCGCAATAAAATGATTTTAGAAGAACAAATAAATAAAGGCAACTTACCCAAACACCTGGCTATCATTATGGATGGCAATGGCCGTTGGGCAAAACAAAAAGGGATGCTACGAGCATTTGGTCATGAAAACGGAACCAAATCTGTCAGATTAACCGTTGAAGCCTGTGCCAAATTAGGTATTTCTAATCTTACTTTATATGCCTTTTCAACCGAAAACTGGAACCGTCCGAAAACAGAAGTGGACACTTTGATGAATTTATTGATCAAATCCCTGAAAAAAGAGTTAAAAACACTTCAAAACAATCAAATAAGACTAAATTCAATAGGCAACTTATCGCTCCTGCCTGCCAAAGCACAGGATGAACTTTTAGAAGTTATTAACAAAACCAAAGATAATCAACATATGACCTTGACCCTGGCATTAAGCTACGGTTCCAGAGAAGAGTTGGTTTCTGCCGTAAAAGCCATCAGCAATAAAGTTAAAAATAATATAATTTCGCCTGAATCTATTGATGAAACGATTATTAATCAACATCTTTACACACACAATCTACCCGATGTTGATTTGTTAATCAGAACCAGCGGTGAGCATCGCATCAGTAATTTTCTGTTATGGCAGATTGCCTATGCAGAATTATACTTTACCGATGTGCTATGGCCGGATTTTAGAGAACAACATTTATATGAAGCTATCATCAGTTATCAAAAAAGAGAGCGTAGGTTTGGAAAAACAAGTGAACAAATTAAATAAAACAAACGTGTTGAGAAACATTACGTCATTTTTTGCAATACTTTTTTTGGGAAGTATTTTTCAGTTAAAAGCACAGGAAACCACCCCTTACGAAAGAGGTTCACAGTATATTTTAGGCGGCGTTGAAGTATCCGGAAAAATCAGTTTCAACGAGCAAACCGTCGTTACCTTTTCCGGGCTGGAAAAAGGACAAAAAATTGTTGTTCCGGGAGAGGAAATCAGTACAGCTATTAAAAAACTGGGTAAACTGGGACTCTTCAGTGATATTGACATGTATATCAACGATATCAAAGGCGATACTATTTTTCTGGAATTAAGCATGACAGAACTTCCTAAACTGAGTGAGGCAAAAATTCAAGGCTTAAAAAAGAATAAGGCTGAAACATTGCTAAAAGATGTTAACCTGACCAAAGGAAAAGTTGTAAACGAAAACCTGATTACCACAACCAAAACATTTATTGAAAACAAATATAAAAAAGACGGCTTTTACAATACCAAAGTTGCCATAAACACCATTGCCGATACAACCAGCGGCAACGAAGTAAAAATGGTCATCAATGTTGACAAAGGCAAAAAAATCAAAGTCTCCAGCATAAACATTGAAGGCAACGAACAAATTAAAGACGGCAAGCTCAGAGGTGCTATGTCTAACACCAAAGTAAGGTTTCCGGGAAGATTCTGGAAAGGATCTAAATTTATCAGAGAAAAATATAAAGAAGATCTTGTCAGCCTGGTTGACAAATACAAAGAAAAAGGATACCGCGATGCCCGGATCATTTATGACAGCGTAACATTTGACAACAAAAAGAATACTGTTGACATCAAAATAAAGGTAGAAGAAGGTAAAAAATATTATTTCGGAGACATCAAATTTTTGGGTAACACCATTTATACCGATGAAGGGTTAAGTCGTGTCTTAGGCATTAAAAAAGGTGAAACGTATAACGGTGTATTACTTCAGGAACGGATTGCCAACAAAAAAAATCCGGATGCAAACGACATCACCAACTTATACCAGAACAACGGATACTTATTTTCAACCATTAATCCGGTGGAAGTGCGTACGGTCAATGACACCATTGACTTTGAAATCCGGATACTTGAAGGACCGTTGGCCTATTTTAACAAAATAACGGTTGTTGGAAATGACAAAACAAACGACCATGTCATTTACAGAGAGCTACGGACTAAACCCGGACAAAAATACAGCAAGGAAGACTTAGTGAGAACCATTCGTGAAATTGGCCAATTAGGTTTCTTTGATCCGGAAGCAATTGACCCTAAGTTTAAAAATGTAGATCCAGCAGCCGGTACAGTTGACATTGAATATAATCTGGTTGAAAAAGGATCAAGTCAGATTGAGCTTCAAGGAGGTTACGGTGGTGGCGGATTTATCGGAACACTTGGCTTGTCATTTAATAACTTTTCTGCCCGTAATATTTTTAACAAAGATGCTTACAAGCCTTTACCTATGGGAGACGGACAACGCATGTCGCTCCGTCTGCAGGGAAGCTCCTTTTTCCAGACCTACAGCTTAACATTTTCCGAACCTTGGTTGGGTGGAAAAAAACCGGTTCAGTTTTCAACCTCTTTATCGCACAGCAAACAGTTCTTAAACAACTTTCAAACCAGAAACGTTGACAGAAGCAGAAGTTTCAACATTACTTCGCTTTCAGTCGGTATTGCAAAAAGACTCACTGTTCCGGATGATTTTTTTGTACTGTCGCAATCCGCAAGTTTTCAATATTATGATTTGAATAATTACAACACCGGTTTATTTACGTTTGGTGACGGATCATCGAGAAACTTAGCGTACACCATTGGTCTGACCCGAAACAATAAAGGAGTTAATCCGATTTATCCAATCTATGGTTCTGAATTCTCCATTTCGGCAAAATTTACGCCACCGTATTCTTTATTCAATGGAGTTGATTACAAAAATTTAGAAAACTTACCGGAATATAAACTAAAACACACCGGAGCATCATACTTTGATTCGAACGACAATTTAGTATCTGCCGGAGATTATGTTGATGCGGCCGGAGGCAACAAAGTTGATAATTTTGAAGAGGCCGCTGTGGATCAGGGCAAAGTAGATCAGAAAAAATTTAACTGGCTGGAATTTTATAAAGTGAAGTTAAAAGCTGATTGGTACACAAAAATTGCCGGTACAAATCAAAATGCCCTTGTATTCAGAACTTTGGGTGAGTTTGGTTTTATGGGAGCCTATAACAACGACAGGGGTTTAGTGCCATTTGAACGTTTTTTCCTCGGCGGTGACGGATTGGCTAACTTTGCATTAGACGGAAGAGAAATAATTCAATTAAGGGGGTATCCCAACCAATCGCTTTCCTCAACCGACGGGGGAACTATCTACAACAAATTCACGATGGAACTTCGTTATCCGATTACACTAAAATCGGCCGCTTCTATTTATGTTTTAGGGTTTTTAGAAGCCGGAGCATCCTATGATAAGTTTCAAGAGTACAATCCGTTCAGACTGCAACGGTCTGCCGGAATGGGATTGAGAGTATTCATGCCTGCCTTCGGTTTACTGGGCATTGACTTCGGTCACGGCTTTGATCCAGTGCCGGGTCAGACACAAAAAAATGGTTGGGAGACACATTTTATCATCGGACAACAATTTTAATTGTTAATTTCTGTTATATTTACATGATAATTTTAAAGAATATGAGGAAATTAGTTTTTTTATTGCTTTTATCACTATCCGGAGTTGCCGTTGAAGCACAAACCAGAGGTGTCAGAATTGGTTATATCGATATGGAATACATCCTTCAGAATGTTCCTGATTACACAGAGGCAAAAAACCAATTAGAATTAAAAGCTCAAAAATGGAAACAGGAAATTGAAACCAAACAAAATGAAATCGATGCTTTAAAAGAAAGTCTTAAAAACGAAAAGGTACTTTTAACTAAAGAACTGATTGAAGAAAAAGAAGAAGAAATCAAATTTCTGGAAACAGAACTGATTGAATACCAACAAAAAAGATTTGGCCCGAACGGTGATTTAATCGTACAAAAAGCTGTTTTGGTTAAACCGATCCAAGATCAGGTTTTTACCGCGGTTCAAGACTTGGCTGAAGCCAAAAAATTTGATTTTATTTTAGACAAGTCTTCTGATTTAACAGTGCTTTTTGCTGCCAAAAGACACGACATCAGTGACCAGGTCATCCGTTCATTGACCCGTGCCGCCAAAAGAGAGCAAATGAGCAAAAAGCAACTCAAAGAATTAGAAGAAAAAGAGCGTATCGAAGACTATAAAGACGATAACAATCCTGCTTTGGAAGAACGCAAAAAAATTCTTGAGGAACGCAAAGCAAGACGAGACAGTATTACCGAAGCCCGCAAAGCAATTGCCGAGCAAAAGAAAAAAGACTTTGACGATAAGCGTGCTAAAATGAAAGAAGAACGGGAAGCTAAAAAGAATGGCACAGTTTCTGATAAAGATGAGAAAGAGGTTGAAAAACCCTCTAATAACAGTTCTTCTTCCGATGAAGGAGAAGCTAATAATAAAGACAGTGCAAAACCAACCGCTGCTGAAATAAGACAAAAAGCAGAAGAAGAGAGACAAAAAAAATTAGACGAACGAAAAAAACAAATTGAAGACAGAAAACAAAAAATATTAGCCGAGAGAGAAGCTGCTAAAAAGGCCAAAGAAGACAAGAAAAACGAAAACGAAGAAAAACAAAACGAAAACAATAATTAATAATAACTAGAAATGATGAAACAATTGAAAACTTTATTTATTGCGACTATTTTATTTTTTAGTGCGGGCCAGTCAGCTTCTGCACAAACAAAAATAGCACACGTAGATACAAATGAGTTGATTACAAAAATGCCGGCTATGATTGAAGCACAAAAACAACTGGAAACGCTCAGCAAACAATATGATGCAGAATTTAAAACCATGGCTGATGAATACTACGCTAAGCTAAAAAAATATGATGAAGAAGCCGAGAAAGTTACTGAAAAAGTAAACGAAGAAAGAGCGAAAGAAGTGCAGGACATGGAAAAAAGAATCAGAGACTACAGAGATACAGCTCAAAAAGAGTTACAGCAAAAAGAATCTGATCTGGCAAAACCATTAATGGACAAAATCAGAGCTTCTATCGGAAAAGTTGGAAAAGCAAAAGGATTCAACTATGTAATCGATGTAAACTCTGCTATTTTTGCTGATGGTACAGATTTAACACCAGATGTGAAAAAAGATCTAGGTTTCTAAAAACAACCCTGAAAAAAAATAAAAACTGCTCGCCCAAATCAACGGGAATTGAGCAGTTTTTTTTTATTTTTGAGCTATGATAAATTCTGCACCTATTGGTCTATTTGATTCCGGAATTGGCGGAACTTCTATTTGGAGTGAAATACACACTTTACTGCCGAATGAGAGTACTGTATATCTGGCAGACAGCAAAAATGCCCCGTACGGACAAAAATCAAAAGAAGAAATTATAGCCCTGAGTAAAAAAAATACCGAGTTTCTACTTAACCTGAATGCGAAACTGATTGTGGTTGCCTGTAATACCGCAACTACCAACGCCATAAAAGAACTCAGGGCAAGTTATGACATTCCTTTTATCGGCATTGAACCGGCGATTAAGCCGGCCGCTAAAAATTCGGAAACGCATACCATAGGCATATTGGCAACCAAAGGAACCCTAAACAGTGAATTATTTAGCCACAGTGTATTAAATTACCCAAATACCAAGATTATCGAACAGGTTGGCTATGGATTGGTTTCCTTAATTGAAGAAGGAAATATGCATTCAAAAGAAATGACCAAATTACTCAAAAGTTATCTCAAACCTATGGTTGATGCAAACATTGATTATCTCGTTTTAGGATGCAGTCATTATCCTTATCTGATTCCACAGATAAAAAAAATCATCCCTGAACATATTAAAATCATTGACTCCGGCGAAGCTGTAGCCCGCCAGACAAAGAGTGTTTTAACCGACAAAAATTTACTAAGCCATCAAAAGAAAAGTAGTTCGCAAATCTTTTATACCAATTATAATCCGATGGTTTTAAAAGCAATTTTAAAAAATAAATATCCCGTAATCGAAAAGGATTTCTGAGTTTATTCTTCTTTAAACCAACCGGAATACATCACATAATTATTCGAAATCCGGTCAATTTCTCCGGCAAAATCCGATTGATCAATATCTTTCACTTTCTTAGCCGGAACACCGGCATAGATAGTTCCGGACTCCACATGCGTATTCTGAGTTAGCACAGCACCGGCAGCAATGATTGAATTGCTCTCTATCACGCAATTATCCATCACAATAGCTCCCATTCCGATTAAAACATTGTCATGAACCGTACAACCATGAACAATTGCATTATGACCGATGGAAACATGGTTGCCAATAATTGTGGGATGTTTTTGATACGTACAATGAATGATTGCCCCGTCCTGAATATTTACCTTATTTCCCATTTTAATAAAGTGAACATCTCCACGCACGACAGCATTAAACCAGATACTGCATAAAGACCCCATTTGAACATCTCCTACAACCGTAGCATTCTCTGCCACATAACAATCATCAGGAATAACGGGTGATTTTCCGTTTACAGATTTAATTATCATATTTCAAAAAAAATCCCGACCATAGCCGGGATGATATATCTATTAGTTAATTGCAGGACAATTACATTGGTATTTCTCACGTTTACAGAAAAGATTCATCCCCAATGTGATTTGGTGAAAACCGGCATTATCAAATCGGACATTTCCAGCCAAATAAGAATAGGTGTAGGCAAACATAAATTGGTTATAATTAACCCCTACAATTGGAGTAAAATACTGTAAACGCTGATCGCTCACACTATTGCCATCCACATACTGAGCCCCGTCAAAACTTCTTCGGTATGACAAACCTCCCCAAATTTTTCCAAAATCCACATCTTTATAAACTTTTAGGTTCAAGTCGATTGATTTTTCCTTTGTTTCTTCCACCAATTGAAATAAAATTGATGGCTCCCATTGCAAACGATCACTGTCGCCAAAAACATAACCGGCACTCAACAAAAACTTTCTCAGGTTATCAGACTCAAATTCAGTGTAGATCTCACGTCTCACATTAGCTATTGCATTCTTCACCGTAAAATGAGCATAAAACTCTAAATAATTATAAGATGCTCCTAAATCCAGATTAAAATAAGAATCTTTCTGGTAAATTCCTCCTATAATCGGATCAAACGGTTGGTTGTCAATAAAAGATGTTTCATCCAACTGGCTCTGAACCAAAGCACCGCTAATACCAAAAGACAACTGATTCAAGTCAATTTCACTTCTTGAAAACATGATATGGTGTGCATAGGTCAATTTAACCCCTCTTTGTGAATGATAGCCGTTTCTGTCAGAAAATAAAATTGCCCCAATTCCTGAACGCTCTCCTACCCCTGCATTAAAACTCAGGGTATTTAAATTCGGAGCATCTTCCTGACCAAACCACTGTGCTCTGCTGGTCAATCTTAATTTCGCACAATTTGCAGCTCCTGCCATGGATGGGTGTATCAGGTAATAATTATCTGTTAAATAATCTGAATACACTGCTATTCCTTCCTGAGAATGAGAAAATTGCGAAACAAACAATAGTATCAGCAAATAAGATTTTTTAAATTTAAAATTCAGATTCATGGGGTTTCTATCTTTTTAATGAAAAATGTGCTTTAAATGTTTTTGGCTTGCTCTTTAATTTATCTCTATCAGGCTTTTACGTACTCTCTTGGCAAACCACTTTCAATAGCTGCCAAATATATAAATTTTTGTGTTAGGTTTACCCTCAATCAAGTTAAAAATATTTAACTCTGCCATATCATTTGTGAATTACATTGAATACTTCCAAACAGTCTAACCTAAATACAAAATATAATACCGAATTAATTTTTGTTAAATTAAAACATAAAAAACAAATATAACTAATTACAAAAAATAACTTCATTAAATTTGCAGAAAAAAGCTCAAATGACTAAATTATCAATAAAAGAAACCCAAAATCCCGCTATTATAAAATTTGAATTTCAGGATTTTATTACTAAAAACAAAAGTTATGAATTCAAAAATATTGATGAAGCTACTGATAGTCCGTTAGCTCAGCAATTGTTTTATTTACCTTTTGTTAAAACTGTTTTTATCTCCGGAAACTTCATTGCAGTAGAACGTTACAACATTGTACAATGGGATGATGTAAAAGAAGCCGTAGCCGAACAAATAGAAGAATTTGTTACAAAAGGCGGCATTATCATCAAAGAACCGGCTGTTGAAAATAAAAAACTTCCGGTTACGATTTATGCTGAATCCACACCTAATCCGGCCGTTTTAAAATTTGTTGCCAACAAAATATTAACTTCAAAAACGGCGGAATTTAAAAACATCGACGAAGCATTTCCTTCGGCCTTAGCCAAAGAATTATTCAGGTTTCCGTTTGTAAAAGAAATTTTTATGGATGAAAACTATATTTCCGTTACAAAGTACAACAGTGCTGAGTGGCAGGAAATTTCGAATGAAATCAGAATGTTTATCAAAGAATATGTAGAAAACGGCAATGAAATTATCAACGAAAGTTTGTTGACAGCTGTTCCAAAAAATGAAAAACAAGCCATTTCAAATTTTGATTCATTAGACTCCACTTCTCAGCAAATTGTCAACATTTTAGAAGAATATGTAAAACCGGCTGTTCAGGCAGACGGCGGAAACATTCTGTTTGATTCATATGACGAAAACGAAAAGCGTGTAAAGGTTGTTTTACAAGGAGCATGCAGTGGATGTCCTTCTTCTACATTTACATTAAAAAACGGCATCGAGAATATGCTAAAAGATATGTTGAGAGATGATGCTATCAAGGTAGAAGCTGTTAACGCTTAAAACAAAACACTCCAAAAACCAAAAAATCCTTGAATGTTCTCAAGGATTTTTTTATTATGCTTATTTTTTAGTTTTTACATGAACATTGAATTCCTGAAAAAGTTCCAACAAATTCATCGTCGCTTTAATCAGATCGTTTGTTTCCAAAAGTAAAGCAAAATAAAGCTTACTGTTTTTCGGACTTGTTTCTACAGTTCTGATTCGTGTAATTTGCTTTTGAATTAACCCGGAAACATTGTTCAATATTGTGGCTTTTTCGAGTAAAACATCATCCAGCTTATCAAAGTTCTTCTGTTCAAATATTGATTCTATGGAATCGAAAAGTTTTTGAACATCTGTATCAATACTTTTCAGATCTCTTATCTGATTGAACTTTAACTGCTTGTGATTATTATTGATATGCGAATAACTATTCTGCGTTATAAATGCCAATGACTGAATCATATCTTGCAGATAACCTAAAATCATGATATAGAACTTACTTGCTTCTACCGAAGTTTCGTCCAGGTTCTTGATAAAATAGTAAACATTGCTTTTCAGTTCATCAACTTCTTTTTCCAGTTTTTTCAGTGATTTTTTGTTCTCTTTCAACTTCGCCAAATCCTGTAATCCCAAATTATCAATTACATCACTGTAAACTTTATTCGTTGCACCAATAACTCTGGAAATCTGCATTGAACTTTCATTAATAATTTCATTGATTGTAACAATATCCTCTCTTTTTAGCTTAACTAACTCCTCTTCTTCTTTTTGTTTTCGGCTATGTCTTCTGGCACTTCTATAAAGGATAATCGCCAACAGAACCAGCAAACCTATAAAAGCATAAACTTCTCCTGTTTTTAAAATAAACGCCATAATGAAGGATCCTACAAAGGCCACCATAGCCGTAACAAACCAACCACCAATCACATTAAATACACCGGCTACTCTGTAAACAGCACTTTCTCTGTCCCAGGCTCTATCAGCGAATGATGTACCCATGGCCACCATAAAGGTCACATAAGTGGTTGACAACGGCAGTTTCAGAGATGTCCCCACAGAAATTAAAATACTGGCAATCATTAAATTTACCGAAGCCCGAACCATATCAAATGCGGGTTCGTCTTTTCTTTTCTTTCCTTTTACTTCCGGTTTTTCAAATTGCTTATCGATTTTCAGCTGAATCGACTTCGGTAAAAAATAATTAATTGCCTGTCCTAAATAAACCCCGCTTCTAACGATAAATCTCGACAAAGTATTGGGTGAAAACTTCTCAACGCCATCACCTTGACGGGATAAGTTCACCCCTGTTTCAATCACACTTCTGGCCTTTTTGGAAGTCCAAAGTGTGATCACCATTACTAATCCTGCAAAAGCAAGGAAATAAAAAGGTGCCACAATGTTTTCATTTGCCAAAGCCCCCATCATCAATTGATCACCCGAAAGCCCTGAGGCAGTAAATATTTCATAGGAATTAAAGGCTGCAATTGGCACGCCAATAAAGTTAACCAAATCGTTTCCTGCAAACGCTAATGCAAGAGCAAATGTTCCAATAACAATAATTACACGAAGAATATTTACTTTAAAAACACTAATTAAAAACTGAGAAAGTAGAATAAAAAACACAAGATTGATCCCTATAATCATCACTTGGTTTTCCTGTATCCAAACATGGGTTTCTTTTCCGATAAATGAAACCCCTTTCAACCCCTTTATTAAAATGAAAAAAGTAATGGCCGTAATGGCTAACCCTCCAAACAAAGAGCCAATGTACTTTATTCTTTTTTCATATTGAAAAGTAAATATAATTCTTGAAATGTACTGCACCAAACTCCCTAATCCGAAAGACAATGCAACCGAAAGCAATATGCTGGATACAATTTCTGTTGCCTTTTTTGTGTTGATGTAGGTTGCTAGGCTTTGTGTACTGTCTTCGGAAACATAAATATGGTAAAGTGCCAAACAGACTGCCGCTCCTAATAATTCAAAAATGATAGAAACCGTTGTAGATGTTGGTAATCCCATTGAGTTAAAAACATCCAACAGCAGAATGTCTGTGATCATTACAGCCAGAAAAATGATCATCACATCATTAAAACTGAACATGGAAGGAACAAAAATACCGCTTCGGGCAATCTCCATCATTCCACTTGAAAAAAGAGCACCAACGGCAACACCCAAACTGGCAACAATCATAATTGTTTTGAAGGATACTGCTTTTGAACCAATCGCTGAATTAAGGAAATTTACGGCATCATTACTCACGCCTACTACTAAATCTAACAAAGCTAAGACGCCCAAAACCACGAGCATCACTACATAAATTTGTTCCATTACAAATGGTTAATAATTCAGTGCAAAATTCCGTTAACTATTTCAATATAATGTTAAGCGAATGTTATCAATTTAATCAAACATCTTTTGAGAAAATGAAAAAAAACAGTATCTTTAAACATTAAAATTTATAGTTATGGCCATACTAAAAGTTATAGAGGTTTTATCAAGTTCTGAAATCAGCTGGGAAGATGCCGCCCGAAAAGCGGTTGCACAAGCGGCAAAATCATTAAAAAACATTCGCTCTGTCTATGTTCAGGATCAAAGTGCCGCTGTAAAAGACGGCCAGATAACCGAATTTCGTGTGAATGTAAAAATTACATTTGAAATTGAATAATCATTAAAACAATGTCTCTTTAAGCGTTCCTGATCTGAACGCTTTTTTTTTATGTTTATGAATGAATTAAATTTAGAAACCAGTCCTTATCTACTGCAGCATGCCCACAATCCCGTGCACTGGAAAGCATGGAATTCAAAAACATGGGCAACCGCCGAAGAAAATCAAAAGCTTATTTTAATCAGTATTGGTTATTCTGCCTGTCATTGGTGTCATGTAATGGAACATGAAACATTTGAAGATGAAGAAGCCTCGCTGATTATGAACCAGTATTTCATCAACATTAAAGTGGATCGCGAAGAACGTCCGGATGTGGATGCTATTTATATGAAAGCCGTTCAGCTAATGACCGGTCGTGGCGGTTGGCCGCTCAACGTGGTTTGTCTTCCCGACGGGAAACCGGTTTGGGGCGGAACCTATTTCAGAAAAAACGATTGGATTAACACCCTGGAACAACTCCGGGAACTCTATCAATCTCAACCCGAAAAAATGATTGAGTATGCCGAAAAACTGCATGAGGGAATAGAAACACTGGGTTTAACCGATAAAAAATTCACCGACTTTGATTTAACGGTTTTAGATGATTTATCAGAAAAATGGCAAAGAAGCTTTGATTGGGAATTTGGCGGCTATTCCCGTGCTCCCAAATTTATGATGCCAACCAATTATCAGTATTTGCTGTACTATGGTTACATAACAAAAAACAAAACACTGCTGGAATATGTTGATTTAACTTTAACTAAAATGGCATATGGCGGAATTTTTGATACGGTTGACGGCGGATTTTCCCGTTATTCAGTGGATGTAAAATGGCATATTCCTCATTTTGAGAAAATGGCTTATGACAACGGTCAGCTGTTATCACTTTATGCCAATGCATATAAACTGACAAAAAACAAACTTTACAAAGAAGTTATTGAAAAAACTACCCGTTTTATTGAAAAAGAATGGCTAACAAATGAGGGAGCCTTTTTTTCAGCCTTGGATGCAGATAGCCTGAACAAGGAAAATAGTTTAGAAGAAGGTGCTTTTTATGTTTGGACAAAAAACGAGTTAAAAACCCTGATCAAGGATGATTTTGAACTATTCTCAGACGTTTTTAACATCAATGATTTCGGGCACTGGGAACACGAAAACTATGTGTTGATTCAGAAAGAGCATTTAGAAAAATTTTCAGAAAAACACAAAATATCAACGGAAGAACTTCAATTGAAAAAGAAAAACTGGGAGGCTATTTTATACCAAACAAGAGAAAAAAGACCAAAACCCCGATTAGACGACAAATGCATCACCTCATGGAATGCCATTTTACTGAAAGGATTTGTTGATAGTTATAAAGCTTTGGGGAATACCGATTATTTGAACATCGCTTTAAAAAACGCCCACTTTATGGTAACCCAAATTTGGGCTGCAGAAGGGAATTTGATGCACACCTATAAAAGCAAAAAAACTTCTATCAACGGATTCTTAGAAGATTATGCTTTTGTAATAGACGGCTTCATTGCACTTTATGAAGCCACTTTTGATGAGTCTTGGCTTCTGCATTGTAAAAATTTAACCAATTATTGCTTAGACCATTTTTATGATGAAAAAAAGCAATTATTCCGTTTTACCTCTAATCTAGACGATCCCCTGATTTCCAACCATTTTGAAATTGAAGACAATGTAATCCCGGCCTCCAATTCGGTCATGGCAAGCAATTTATTTAAACTGAGTGTTTATTTTGAAAATTCACACTATGAGGAAATTTCCCGTCAAATGATTGCACAGGTTGTTTCGTCAATTGATTACCCTTCTGCTTTTTCCAATTGGTTGATTGCAGCGTTGCATTATTCTGATCACCAAAAAGAATTAGCTGTTTGCGGACAAAACAGCTTGATTAGTCTGCAGGAGATTAATCAAAATTACATTCCCTTTTTAGTGATTTCCGGCAGCAAAGAAAAATCAGATTTACCGTTCTTACAGAACCGATTTACCGTAAACAAAACACGCTACTTCCTTTGTCAAAATAAAATGTGCCTGGCTCCGAAAGATACTCTCAAGGAAGTTTATAAAGATTTAAAGCTCTATAAGCAAAAAAGTTAGCAAAATTTAGTAAATTTGATAAACTCAAAAAAACATATGTCATGGGATTAGGAAATTTTTTTAAAAATTTATTTGGATCTGCCAAAGAAACCACTTCAGAAGCTGTTCATAAAACAGAGGAAGTTTTAGATCATGCCAAAGAAAAGGCTTCTGAATACGCTGCAAAAGCAGAAGATTATGTAGAAAAAGCAGTTGAAAACGTTAAGGAATCATATCCTGAAGTTAAAGAAAAAGCAGAAGACTTTACCGAGAAAGCAAAAGAAATTGTTTCTGAATATGCCGAAAAAGCCGGAAATGCTGTAGAGAATATGGTGGAAGATGTAAAAGAAAAAGTAAGTTCTTTCACCTCATCTGCCAAAGAAGAAACCGAGGAAGTTCGTCATAATTTTTCTTCAGAAACCGAAGATGTCAACAAAAAAGCAGAAGATATTCTTGAGTCCATTGAAGAAAAAGCTCAAAAAGTTTCTGAAAATCCGGAGGAAGACGTTGACAGAATTAAACGGGCTGCGGATGAAAATGCAGATTAACGAAACTTTATAATTTTTTTATTTTTTTTTTAAACCAATAAAAGTAACTTGCAACGCTTAATTTCTAATGAAATTGAGCGTTTTTTTTTATAAATTAAATTGTTTTGAGCACAGATATTGTCAGTAAATATTTAGATTATTTTAAAACCATTTTATTGGAATATTCGCCAAGACTGATTTCTGCTACGCTTATTTTTGTGATTGGCTGGTATGCCATCAAAGGAATAAGAAAAGTGGTCAGTCGTATCATGGAAAAGCGAAACATTGAGCTTACTTTGGCTGAATTTTTGGCAGATATTTTAATCTGGACACTTAAAATACTTCTTTTCGTAACGGTCATATCCCGTTTAGGTGTCGAGAATTCTTCTTTTGTTGCTATTATTGGTGCTGCGGGTTTAGCCATTGGTCTATCACTACAGGGGTCATTATCAAATTTTGCCGGCGGGGTTTTAATCATTATGTTTAAACCTTTTAAAGTAGGTGATTTTATTGAAGCACAGAATGTGTCGGGTACGGTTAGGCAAATTCAAATTTTTGTTACCCAATTGGCTACGGTTGACAACCAAATTATCTTTGTGCCTAACGGAGCTTTATCAAACGGCACAATCATCAACTACAGCTATGCAACTACACGAAGAGCCAACCTGACAATTGGGATAAGTTATGGTTCTGATATAAAAAAGGCAAAAGAAATTGCTCTCGAAGTGATGAAAAATCACCCAGCGGTTTTAAAGGATCCCGCTCCGGTCGTTTTGGTGAGCGATTTGGCAGAGAGCTCTATTAATCTGGCCGTAAGACCTTGGGCAAAAATAGAGGATTTCTTTGCTATGCGTTCGGACATTTTAGAGGGAATTAAACTTAAATTTGATGAAAACGGCATTGAGATACCTTTTCCTCAAAGAGACATACATATTAAACAATCTAATTAATTTTAAAAAATGAAAAAAAGAATTTTATTAGCAATCATAACACTTGCCACAACAAGTGGTGTTTATTCACAAGTAAGGGATTACCAGGAAGTAATCCGAACACAAAACCGCATTGAGAGAGACAGCAGAGACAAGCAGACAAAAAATATTGACGGTACGCAATATTTTGATTTAAATTACTTTAAACTAAACATACCCGGCTCACAAACAGAGTTGGCCAAATACAATGCATATACGGACAAAATTGAGATTTTAAATGGCAGTGATGTGCGAATCTTAAATCCTGAAAAGGGAGTTATACTATCCTCTGTTGATTCAAAAAAACAGTACATTTATGCGGAATATACCAATAAAAAAAATGAATCAGTTGTAGGTTACCTGAACATCATCAGCAAAAACCCCAAGGTATCCCTTTTCAAAAAAGAGCAAATTATTTTGGTGCCAGAGGCGGAACCAAAGAGTCCTTACGACATTCCTAAACCCGCTCATTACAAAAAACTGGATCCGGAATATTTTATTCAACTGAAAGAAGACGGAAAAATTATCCCTCTCTCCAAAAAGAAAAAAGAAATAGAAGGAATCATAGCCGGTAAAGAAAAGGAAACAAAAACGTTTATTAAAGAAAACAAAATCTCTTTATCAAACGAAGAAGATATCATAAAACTTGCTACTTTTCTAAACAGTATTTCCTGAATTAAATCATAAAATCCTTCAAATAGAAAGGTTCAAAATAAGCTACATTTTCAAAGCGATTGTTCGTGAAAAGAATGTAGCTTTTTTTGGCCATTTGTTTAGCGGACGGATATATAACATCATCCCTGAACACAAAATTATCTCTTTGAAGAAGTGTTTTGGCCTTTTGAGAGCTGTCGCCAACAAAATAAACTGTTTGATTTAAGTCTGAAAAAGATTCTCGGGTTAGAATTTCGGCTTTTACTTCTCTCATCTGTTGGTAATTTTTATCAAAAACAGCCGAATATACTTCCATTCGTCTGGCATCTATCATGGGAACAATAAGTCCTTCTTCAATGGTTATTTGAGAAGCCAAAACGCCCAATGTATCTACCGCAATCAACGGAATATCTGAGGCATAACACAACCCTTTTGCCGCAGAAACACCAATTCGTAACCCTGTATAAGAACCCGGTCCCTGACTAATGGCAACAGCATTTAAGTCAGAAAATTTCAAACTGGCTTCTGCTAAAACTTCTTCCATAAAAACATGTAATTTTTCAGCATGAGAATAGCCGGTTTCCGCTCTTTCTCTAAAACAAATCATTTCACCGTCTTTTGCCAGAGCAACCGAACAGTTTTTAGTAGCTGTTTCTATGTTGAGTATATATGCCATAATTAAAATTAAACTGCAAAAGTAAGACATAAAAAAAGGAAATTAAATATTTGATCTAATTTCCTTTTATCCTTTTACAAAACTATTTTTTGACCTCTTTAGCTTTTTCCTGTTCAGATTTAACAAATATCTGATCGCCGGAATTTAAATCCTTGGTTACCGTGGTATATGGCCCTACAATTACAACATCTCCTTTCTTTAGCCCTTGCAGTACTTCAATATTCGAATCATCCTGAATTCCTGTTTTAATAACCCTGATTTTGGCCTTGTCTCCTTCTTTAACAAAAACGCATTCCAGCTTTTTATCGGTCTTTTGAACAATTGTTGCAGCAGCCTCCTTACCCTCTTCGTTTTCCGGTTTGAAATCCCTTTTACCTGAACTCAATGTATCCGATTTCATCACAACTGCACTAATCGGTACGGCCACAACACTTTCTTTTCTTTTCGTAATAATATCAACCGTGGCAGTCATTCCCGGTCTAAACGGAGAATAATTTTCAGGTTTTCCTTCTAATAAATCTAAATAAGATTCTTTTAAAATTCTAACCTTTACCTTAAAATTGGTCACCTGGTCGGCGGTCACTGCTGCACTGGCTGAATTTGAAATACTGGTCACAGTACCTTTAAACTCTTTTTTCAAATAGGCATCTACTTCAATATTGGCAGAATCACCTATGTTCACTTTTACAATATCATTTTCATTAACATCTACTTCCACTTCCATATTGTTTAAATTGGCTACACGTAAAATTTCAGTTCCGGTCATTTGTTGTGTGCCCAGTACTCTTTCGCCCAACTCTACCGAAAGCAGCGATACTGTTCCGTCTGCCGGGGCATAAATGGTGGTTCGTCCTAAATTATCTTTTGCTTCCGTAACCGTGGCTGCCGCACTCTGCACTCCGTAATAAGCTGCCTGTTTTGCAGCCTGTGCTCCTTCAAAAGCTGCCACAACCCTATCCCACTCTGATTTTGATATAATTCCCTTCTCAAACAGCGTTTTGTTTCGGTTATAATTTGCCTGAGCTTCTTTGAACGTTGCATCAGCCTGACTCAAACTGGCTTTAGTATTTGATAAACCAGCTATGGAGCGGTTTAAACTTGAAGTGTATAAATCAGGATTTATTCTGACCAACAAATCCCCTTTTTTAACGATTTGTCCTTCTTTAACCGGTAGCTCTATAATCTCTCCCGAAACTTCAGACGATATTTTGATTTCGGTTTCCGGCTGAATCTTACCGGTTGCAGAAACGGTCTCTATGATTGTTATTTCATTCACCGTGGCAATTTCAACTTCTTTTCCTTTGTTCTTCGTGCCGATAACGCCCGTTTTTGAGAGTACGATTAATAAAATAATCAATCCTACTGCGATTCCTAAAAAGGTATATATTGCTTTTTTTGACATAATTATGGTTTTTGAATAATTGGAATTCCGAAATAAAATTCTAAAATTTTGGTTCTAAAGATATAATCATACTTGGTTCTTAAAACCTCTGACTGTGCATTAACCAGTAACGTTTGTGACTGATTGTAATCAAAAGCGTTCATAAGTCCGACCTCAAAACGTTCTTTGGCATAAAGATAAGCTTCCTGCCGGGCTTCCAATGTTGTTAAAGCGGCTTCATATGACTTAAGAGATCCTTTTACATCGGTGAATGCCGTGTAAACATTTCTCTCCAAGGTTAACTCCTCCTGTTCATAAGCAATCTTACTTCTTTCGAGAGCTACTTTTGAACGCTGAACATTATTTCGGGTGGCAAAGCCATTGAAAATCGGAATTGTTAACTGAACTCCGAAATTTTGTCCTTTATTGTCATCAAACTGATCAAAAATCGGAGCAGGACCACCTAAAACAGCATTAAAATTGGGCTGTAATACATTTTGATTAGTTCCTTCAACCACCCCAATTACGGACGTTGGATTAGACGGATTTAGTTCAACACCCGTTACACGGTCTAAGTTGGAAGCTCTCGTGCTAAAGCTGTAAAAACCCTGTAACCTGGGCTGATAAGCTCCTCTGGCAATGGAAACATCTTTTTCTGCCATTTCTAAATTGGTTTGGGCAATTTTGAGTTCCGTTCTGGTTTCTTTTGCTTTTTGATAAATAGCCTCCGGGGTTTGAAGTAACAAAGGGGTTTGTAAAACTTCATACTCTCTGTCTATAATATCAAAATCCTTAAACTCTTCTAATTGCAAAAGCTGAGCAAGACTAAGTTTGGAAATCAGCAACAGGTTTTCTGCATTAATAACCATCTGTTCACTTGAAGCCACCGTTGCTTTAATATCCAATAAATCACCACGGGGGATCACTCCGGCTTCGAGCAGTTGTTCTGAACGCTCCATCTGCTTCCGGTTGTTGAACAATTGTTCCTTCTGTACTTTCAAATTTTCTTTATTGAACAATATCTGCAAAAAAGCATTGGCCACATTCAGGGCAATGTCCTCCTGCATTTTGGTCAGTTGATACTGACTTGCAATTTGAGATAAATTTGCTCTCCTGAGGCGGTACTGGTTTTGAAGACCATTATAAATATCAACCCCTACATTTAGCCCCGCAGAAGTAAACTGTGTGGTTTGATTTTCCAAAAGACCGGTTGTAATATTCTGGTTTAAACCAATGTTCCATGAATGCGACGCCGTGGCGTTTGCAGAAGGCAGAAAATTACCTATAGCAGTATTGCGTTCAATATCGGCCAATTGTTTATCTAAAGCAGAATTTTTAATGGAAATATTGTTTTCAAGGGCATGGCTCACACACTCTTCCAAAGTCCATTTTTTAGTCTGAGAAAAAGAGGAGATTCCAAACAATAGCATCCACAGCCAAACTGTTTTTTTAATTGCGGAACGCTTCTTTGAAAACTTTTGAAATAGTTGCTGCATTTGAATACAAATTTAATTCATTAGAACTTTTATACCCATTGGACGCATAAATTATTTTTGTGTTACAACAAAATGAAAAAATCTGAAAATAAATTACATTTACACTCTCAAATGAATTTGAAATAATGAAATATGTCTTTATTCCCGTTTTATTAATTATTCTTATCGTTGTTTTAGCCTCTTGTTCAACGGCAAAAAAACTGGATCTTATCAAACCGGAGCCTGATCATGCAGATCCCGTTGAATATGAAACCACGACTTCCTTCATCAATCTTCCGGTTACCATACAGCTGAAAGACATTGAAAACCAGACCAACAAACTGTTAACTGGTTTGATTTACAATGACACTGTTTTAAAAGGCGATGATTTAGAATTAAAAGTCTGGAAGCAAGCTCCCATAAAGATTGAAACAGAAAAAGAAGGAAACACGACTAAAATCAAAACTACCTTACCGCTAAAAGCAAATGCAAAATACCGTTATGGCTTCGAAAAAATGGGTATTAGCTTATATGACACCAAAGAATTCAACCTCAACGGGGTTGTCACATTAATCAGTGAGGTCGGGTTAACAAATTGGCAGCTTAAGACAAATACGAAGATAAAATCTTTAGATTGGAAGGAAAGTCCTTCTGTCGTAATTGCCGGAAAAAATGTTCCAATCACTTATATAATTAACCCGGCTGTAAGACTATTTAAATCAAAAATTGAAAAAAGCATCGACGACGCCATTAAAGAATCATTGAACTTTAAACCTCAGGTTCTGGATGCCTTAGACAAAATAGCCACTCCTTTTGAAATGAGTGAGCAGTATGCCAGCTGGTTACGAATTGTGCCCATTGAACTTTATGTGACAGATGCCGTCCTGCAAAAAAATGAAATCAAAATGGACATGGGATTAAAATGCTCGATGGAAACAATTGTTGGAAAAACCCCTGAAAAAAAATTTGACAAAAACAAAATTGTACTTAAACCTGTTGCCAAAATGCCGGATCATATTTCTGCCAACATTATTGCTGTTTCCACCTATGACGATGCTTCAAGAATTATGACACAGAACTTCAAAAACCATGTGTTTGGCGACGGAAAACGAAAAGTAAAAGTTACCAAAGTTGATCTTTGGCATAAAAACGGCAAAATGATTATTGCCTTAGATATGTCGGGCACCATCAACGGAACAGTTTATCTTTCCGGTTTTCCGCAATACAACGAAGAAACAAAAGAGATTTATTTTGATCAGCTTGATTATGTTTTAAACACCAAAAGCTTCCTGATTCGCTCAGCCAATTGGCTGGCACAGGGCTATGTGTTGAGGAAAATCCAGGAAAACTGCCGTTACTCCATCAAACCCAACCTGGAAGAAGGAAAGGCAAACGTGCTACAGTATCTGCAAAATTACTCTCCCATGAAAGGCGTGTTTGTAAACGGTACCCTGAATGATTTTGAATTTCAAAAAATACAATTAACCAATAAAGCGATTTTAGCTTTTATCAAAGGAAGTGGTCAGGTAGATGTTAAAGTTAACGGAATTGAATAATCAGGCTGCAGCCTGATTATCATCGGGCTTCTTTTTAAATTTCATCCGATAGACCACATAAAAAACAATGGCTACCATGATGTAGGGGAAAGCCATCAGGTAAACTATTCCGTTATTTATTGCTTCGGCTTTTGAGCTGTCTCCTTCGCTTTCCAGAGCAGCCCGGCACATTGCACACTGAGCCGCCGAAGAAAACCCGACAAGAAAAACTAAAGCACCGAGCGGATATTTTATCAGTTTAGTAAACATAATACGGTGCAATCATTAAATATACTATTACACCGGAAACTGCCACATAAAGCCAAACCGGAAAAGTTATTCTGGCTATCTTTTTATGCTTGTCAAAGCGTTCTGCCAGGGCTTTTACATAGGTAACAAGAACCAATGGTATCACTACAACAGACAATACGATGTGTGAGATAAGGATAAAAAAGTACACATAACGGATAAAACCTACTCCTCCAAAAGGAGTACTGTCTGTAGTCATATGATAAGCGACATACATTATTAAAAAAACAACCGAACAGCCAATCGCCGCTTGCATCAGGTTCTGATGTGTTTTTTTGTTGCCGTTTTTAATGGCATAAACCGCTAAAATCAACAGCATGGCAGTAATACCGTTGATAAAAGCGTAAATCGGTGGCAAAAAGGTAAGTGGCTCCACATTAATTCCGTAATCCTTCAGCTTTACTTTGAACAAAACGGCTACCACAACCGGAATAGCAACTGAAAGAATAACAATCAGTGTATTAAACTTCTTTTCTACCGGGTATTTTTCGTTTGTGTTATCTTGGTTCATCTTATTTTTCATCTAAAAGCACTTTAATGTCTTGTTTTAAGGCCTGAATTCCCTCCGGTTCAATCCCGTCATAGTAAACAATCGGATTTCCGAAATCATCTTTACGGCTTCTTATGTTTCCGTTTTTATCAACCAGAGCAAATAATCCGGAATGTTCAAAACCTCCGTCACTATCTTTGTTTTCACCGGCAAAAATACTAAAACCTTTGTTAGCAAGGTCATAAATATACTGTTTGTCTCCGGTTAAAAAATTCCAGTTTTGATTTTTCACTCCCAGATGCACCGCATGCTCCTTTAAAACTTCGGAAGTATCATAAGCCGGATTAATGGTAACGGAAACAATACCAAAATCTTTTTCCCCTTCAAAATGGTTCTGCAATTCTACCATATTTTTATTCATTATCGGACAGATGGTTGGACAGGTAGAAAAAAAGAACTCTACCAGATATACTTTCCCATCATAATTCTTATTTGTAATGGTTTCACCGTTTTGATTGATCAGACTGAACTGTGGAGCTTTTCCGATCTTGATGAGCAAGTCTTCTGTTGTTTCACTTTGACCGGAAGTATTTAAACGATCGATTTGGGTAACATCATCATTTTTAATCCTATTGATAATTTTAGGAATAAAAATAATTCCGAAAACCAAAATAATAAATGAGATGCCGATGTATGATTTATTTTTCATGTTGCTATTTTTGTCGATCGGCACTGTTTTTCTTTAATGCCAGACGGTATTCTGCTAAAATAATTTTAATGTCATCCCCCATTTCATTGTGTAAGTCTGCTGCCGAAACAGCGTTATAGCCTTCTTTATATTCCGGCTCCCCTTTTTTATTTTTTCCTTTTCTGCCCCTGAGATTTCTCTCTTTATCCACAATAAAAACGTTAGGCGTACGCAGGTTTTGATCCAATTGTCCAATTAAATTGAGCTGACTGTAATATTTTTTAATTTCATCCGGAGAGGCAAACACATAATGCCACTTAGACATATCTGAAATCCTGCCTAATTCCTCTTTTAGTTCAATCGTTTGCTCTTCAGTACCCAATGGGGCTACACTTATAAGCTGAAAATCTTTAAACCCTTTTACTTTTTCATAAATTTTCTGGTTCAGGTTAAAGGCATCTCCTTTGTTGTAAAGAATTTTTGTACCCGGAAAAACCAAAACGGTAATTTTATCATTCAGTGAAAATTGCTCACCGGCAGAAGATTTCCAACTTCCTAAATCCGGAATTGTCGGGGTTACGGTAGGCAAGTGTGTAAAATTGTGTACACCGGAAGCAAAGAAGAGATAAGCTACTATAGGAAGTATAAACAAAGAAAACAGAACGATATTCTTTTTCATTTTGCCACATGATTTATTAACTGCAAAAATAAAAAAAGGTACGCAATGCGTACCTTTTTCTTTAACTAATATCGTGTTAAAAATTCCATTTAATCATAGAATTTTTATAAACTTCATAAATATAATCTCCTTCCAACAAAAAGATCAATGCGATGTAAAGAGCCAGAAATACAAATGTCCAGACCACAGCTCTCCGCAAACTTGTCTTTTCATCTCTCATGTGCATAAAATCCCATGTGATATAATAGGCTTTTACAATGGTTAAAAACAGGAAAATTAAATTCAGGGGAATTAAAAAGATAAACGGAGATAAAATAATATTCATCAAAGTAGCTCCGAATCCGCCTTCAAAAGGACTGATCCATGGCGTCATCAAACCGGCCGGTTTATAAATACCCAATACTACCTCTATTCCTGTAACAATAGAAAGAAAAATAAGTACGCCCCAGATTTTTTGTTCATTTGACTTAAATTTAAGTCTTCCTCTAAAAATTGCTAAATTATGCTCGTGTGCCATTTTCTTTAATGCTTTTAAAAATTATACCAAGTAGAAGAAAGTAAATACAAATACCCATACCAAATCCACAAAGTGCCAATACAATCCTACCTTTTCAACCATTTCATAACTTCTTCTCTTTTCATAAGTTCCTAAAATAACATTCAAAAAGATAATAAAGTTGATTACAACCCCGGAGAACACGTGAAATCCGTGAAACCCGGTAATAAAGAAGAAAAAGTTGGCAAATTGTTTATTCCCGTATTCATTTCTGACCAAGTTGGCACCTTGTACCACATGAACGGCATCGTTCAGGCGGGCCAGTGATTCCTCTCTGGTTAAAATGGTTTTATGCTTTTCTTTATTCAATGTCGGGTGAACTCCTTTTTTGTCGTTTGCTTCATGATAAGCAACCTGGGTTCTTACCAGAATAGCCGGATTTGCTTTAAACCCTTCTACGACTTCTGCAACTGAATAATCAGGTAGAGCAGCCTCTTTTGTAAACCAGATACCATTCTTGCGTTCATGCTGAATTCTTTCTCCCGGTAATGTCTTGGCAAAATCTTCAATTTTGATTCGTTTTCCTTCCTGATCTACAAACTGAATAATACTTCCGCCTTTGGTTTCAATAGCCCCATATTCTCCTTTGATAAAGTTTTTCCACTCCCAGGCCTGCGAACCTACGAACACCAAACCTCCCAGAATAGTTAAAAACATATAAAAAGCTACTTTGGATTTTTTCAGATGATGACCTGCATCAACGGCAAGCACCATTGTGACCGATGAAAAAATCAGGATAAAAGTCATCAATGCCACATAAAGCATCGGCAAATCCTGACCGTGTAAAAAAGGAAAGTGATTAAATACCTCATCGGCTATTGGCCAACTGTCGGCAAATTTGTATCGAGAAAAACCATAAGCTGCCAAAAACCCCGTAAAGGTTAAAGCATCTGATAAAATGAAAAACCACATCATCATTTTGCCATAGCTGGCTCCCATTGGCTCGTTTCCGCCGTCCCAGATTTTTTCTTCAGTTGTAGTAACTGTCGCTCCCATATTTAGTTATTAGTTAAAAAGTTCCCAAATTTACGTTTTTTTTCTATTCGTAAAAATAGAAAAATAAAAACAACAAAATCCACAGTAAATCAAGAAAATGCCAAAACATTGCACCTAGCTCAATTCCAAGGGTTTGAGTCGAATTGTATTTTTGTTTAAAATGATTATAAATTATGATTAAAAGAGCCAAAAGCCCTCCGAAAAGATGTGCCATATGAAGAATAACAATGATGTAAAGAAACGATGTATTCACTGTACTTTCACTGCCGGTAAAAAAATACCCGCTTTCAATAATCTGGCCAAATCCCAAAAACTGAAAAATCACGAATAAAATCCCCAAGCCAAGTGTCGTTAGCAACCACATCGATGTTTGGTTCCGATTATTCGTTCTGATAGCAGTAAGAGCCAAATGAAACGTAAGGCTGCTGACCATAATTACAATTGTACTGATGACAAAAGCAGAAGGCATGCCGAAATCTTTCAGCCAGTCTTTTCTGGACGAACTCACCACATAAGCACTGGTTAATCCGGCAAACATCATTACCATACTGATCATGGCAAACCAAAGCAACAGTTTATACGATTGTCCTTTTCTGTTTTGATATTCCTGAGCGGTCATTTCCATAATTATCGCAAAAATTTATCGGCAATATAAACCAACTGAAGAACGGTTATATAGCTTACACTAATCAACATTAATTTTCTGGCAGCTTTGCCACTCTGTTTTTTATATACTTCAAAAGCATAATACAACATCCAGATCCCGAGTAAAAATACAACAATTGCAGAAACCGGTGTTAAATATAAGCGACTTCCGGCAATACCGATGTACGGAAAAACAGCGGGTAACAACGAAGCAATAATGAGCCAGATGGTATATAAAATAATCTGCAAGGCAGTTCCTTTATCCTTTTCACCGGTCGGAAGCATAAAAAACCCGGCTTTTTTGTAATCATCATATAAAAACCAGCCAATCGCCCAAAAATGAGGAAACTGCCAAAAAAACTGAATTAAAAACAAGGTTCCGGCCTCTAAACTAAAATCATCGGTAGCAGCGACCCATCCCAGCATAAAAGGAATGGCTCCCGGTATGGCTCCGACAAAAACAGATAGTGGTGTAACTGTTTTTAAAGGCGTGTAAACGCTGGTATATAAAAATATGGAAATGGCCCCAAACATAGCCGTCTTAGGGTTTATCAGATACAAAATAATCAATCCAATAAGCGTTAGAACCGAAGCTAAAATAAACGCTGTGTTTACCGACATTCTACCGGCGGCAATTGGTCGGTTTTTGGTTCGTTCCATCAAACTGTCCAAATCTCTTTCTATGATTTGATTGAATGCATTAGAAGCTCCAACCATGCAATATCCGCCAACGGAAAGCATTAATAATGTAGTCCAGCTAAAGGTTGAAATATCTAAAATACCTAAAAAATAACCTGCTAGAGAAGAAAAAACAACGCTAACGGACAACCCGGCCTTAGTGATTTGTTTGAAATCAAAATAAAGAGATTGAAATGTAAACGAATTTTGGGTAGCGTTCAAGACTTGTTTCATTGTTAGTAAACTTCGGCAAAGATACAAATTAGAAACTTTAAAAAGAATTGAACAAATTAGAAAATTGGTGTTAAATTAATAATCAAAATACCAATTGAACAAATCGGCTCTTAATCCAACGGAAAACCAGGTGGTATCTTGCTTAAATGTTGTTGCCGTATTTTGTGTCGGATCAAAATTTCTGTAGATCAAACTGGCAAAAACTTTTAAATTAGAAGCGGGATTAACCAGATAACCCGCCTGCAAATCAGCAATCAAAATGGTTGTTTTATTCCCTTGACCAATACTCACTCCTGTATCAAAAGGTCTTTGATCATCATAATCTTTATAAATATTTCCGCCGTAATTAAACGTGTTTTCAGCTGTATCAAAATCCAAGCCTCTGATGCCATACGTAAATTTGGCATCTCCAAACCATCTTCCTTTAAAATAACGGGCTATGGCCACCACTTCTCTGGCGTTTCCTCCCCACTGATGTCCTAAACTCTGATTGTTATGTCCGTAGTTGGTAATCGGCGTACTATGCGAATAAACATAAGGTCTGATATGGTTATATTCCAATTGCAACAACAGGTTTTCTATATTAAAGGCATGATAGTATTTTGCTCCAATCTGATATCCGAACTTATTTTTCCAGCTTTGGTTTGCTTCTTTCACATCAGCCAACGAAAATTCATCGATTAAAAACTGACCATATAAACCTACCTGATTGCTCCATTTATATTTTGACGTTAATCCCAAAAGTGCATTACCTGTTCTGGAAGAAGAGGCAAACTCAACCGTTCTGTAAAAAATTACCGGATTAACAAAACTAAAATCAAATCCCCTGTCGTTGGTATTTGTCCAAATTACAGATTCAAAGAAGCCGATATTTAACCGTTTGGAAGCATTCCAACTTAAATAATGATTTGCCATATATTTGGTTGCGTAGGTTCCATCAACCGTGACTTCCGGACGAATATCCTTTAACCACATATACGTGTTGGTGTACTTTATTTTCCAAAAAGTGGTGTTGATTTTAAAATACGGATACGGACTGGCTCCGTCACTCGTTAACAACGAACGGTAACCGTCACCAATAAAATTCCTTCCATAACCCAACTGAAGGTTAATAAAATCACTTGGCGTATAGGTTAAATTTGCCTCCGACAATGGAAAATCATAAGCATCATCTTTAAATCGTTTGGCGATTCCGACACCCGGAATTACAGCCGGATTCCCGCCGGAAGGAGCAATACTTTCGGCATATTGGTTGTAATAATCGGCAAATCTGCCCTGGCTTTCATAAATGGACGTTGTAAAATTAAGCTGTTTGCCTAAACCTCCCTGAATCTGAAGTCCTCTTGTGTTTTGGTAAGTATAACTTGCTTCGCCGGGACTACTTTTTCCTACCCTTAAATCTAAAATAGGATTCATCGTAAACCAATAATCTTTTCCCTGAATGGCAACTAAATTCTCATTCCAGAATTTTCTTCCCCACCAACCGGTCTTGTTTTTCATCAATTTCTGATTGGCTTCTTCCAAATTGTAATATTTATTTACTTCGGAATAAGTATATGGCTTTGATGCAGTGTGATTATTGGAACCAACTTGATTTAAAGCGGCATCAAATTGGGCATAGTTGCTATGTGAAAAAGGAATATTCAGGTGACTTTGAAACTGAGGATTTGAAAAATTTTCATATTTAATATGATCATATTCATCCAATTCATTTTTATCAACTTTAAATCCGGAAGCACTTTTTTCTGCCGCTTCTTCTTTAGCCAATTTGGCCAGAGCCGGATTCTGCAGCGGAATTGAAATACGGATGGAATATCTTGAATAAGTTGGATTTCCGGCGTAAGTTGGCGGACCAATCGGTGTCATTTCATTAAACACACGCTTAATTTCTTCGTTTAGTTCAGGATAAGCCGCATCTGAATATTGCATGATAAACTTCCCCTGCTGGTTCACCTCAAACAAAACAATAAAACTGCCTTTAAAATTATTGTCAATCACATTTTGAGGAACTCTAAAATCAGAAAAAACATTTTGTTGTACCTGATCATAAAAACAATTCTCCAACGCTTCGTTGAATTTATTTTCACAATCCGGAAAAACCGGAAACTGTTCTACTTTTTTGTCCTGAGACCATAAAGAATTAAAAACCAATACTGCTAAAAGAAGAATATAATTTTTCATCCGAGTCATTTTTTAATAATTACCATCTGCCACCGATCGCGAGGCTATTGCTTTTGCCGACGAAGTTCCGATTCGCTTTACTCCCAGTGCAATCATTTCGATCGCTTCTTCATAGGTTCTTACACCACCGGCTGCCTTTACCGGAAGCGGAGAACTGTTTTCCAGCATCATGACAACAGACGAAACCGTTGCCCCATTAGGCTTATTCTCTTGTGTTCTGTAAAACCCTGTTGAGGATTTTACAAAAACAGACGCATAACAGTCTTCTTTAAAGTTAGCCATTACCACATTTTTGATTAATGCTGAGAGTTGAATAATCTGCTGGTCGGATAAAGCGGCCACCTCAATAATCCATTTTACGGTCTTGTGATGCAACAAGCCGAGCCGGGTACACTTTAAAACTTCTTCTTTCACCTCATTTGAATAGCCCGCCTTGAACAATTCATAATTGCACACAAAATCCAAATCATCCGCTCCGTCTTCTATTGCTTTAGATGCTTCGGCCAGTTTTTCTTCCACACTGGCTGTCCCTTCATGAAAACCAATCACTGTGCCGACCAAAACTTTTGAATTGGCTTCAGTTATCATTTTTTTTGCCAGCGAAACCATATCCGGCCTGATCATAATGAGTTTAAAATGTTCTTCAATCGCTTCGGCAATGAAGCGTTGAACTACTTTTATATTTTCCTCATAAGTCAATCCGGCCTGTTCAGCTGTTTTTAAATATGTTGAGTCTAAAAATTGTTTGATATCCATTGCGTAAAAATAAAAAATCCCACCGAAGTGGGATACTTTTTAAGTATAAATATTTTTAGTTATTTAACCGGAAGGTAATCGGAATTCTGTATCGCACATTAACGGACTCTCCTTTTATTTTTCCGGGTTTCAGATTCGGCAATTTACCGATTACCCTCAAAGCTTCTTTTTCTAAATCTTTATCGTTAAATCCGCTTGCATTGGCAGATTTGACGCCGGAAACAGAACCGTTTGTGTTTATCACAAACTCAACCAAAACTGAACCCTGCTTATTGTTTTCCCTCGCTCTTTCCGGATAACGTAAATTTTTTTGGAGGTATTTTTTCATCTGTTCGTTAAAACAAGCTTTTTGTGCATCTCCTTTCAGACCAGAACAAACTGTAAAAGTCGGCAATTCATCGAGTTCATCACTATCATAAACATTTTTCTTTACAGCCGGAACAGAAACGGCAGTCGAATTTTCTGGCATTTCTGTTGCGATGGGATTTTCATCCGGAATATCATCCGGAGCCGTTGTTTCTGAATGCTCAGGATCGGGATCGTTGTTTTCAATGGGTTTAAATTGATTTATAACAGGCTTAGGTGCAATGGCTTTTGGTTTCGGATCAGCCTTCGCTATTTCTTTATGAGGCGGCTCCTTTTCTACAGTAAAAACATCCGTAAAGGGTTTCTCGGTAATATCTACAACCTTGCGTTCTTTCAAAACTTCCCATTCAGAAACCGGTGTTTCTAACTCGATAATAAAATAAACCGCAATTAAACTTGCCAAAAGCCCAAGTTGAAAGTAAATCTTCCCGCCGTGCTTTACCGTTGGATACTCGTCTAAATTTCTCATGATTTTTACAGATTAGTTATGAAAAGTAGAAACCAAAAGTTATGCCAAAAAAATAATCCGCTCAAATTGAGCGGATTATAAGTTTATTTATAAAAAACCTTTTTATTGGTCTAACTTAAACGTAATCGGAATGCTCATGGTCATCCTTACAGGTTTACCTCTTTGTTTTCCGGGTGTCATTTTGGGAAGTTTAGACATAATTCTTCTTGCTTCTTTTTCCAAGGTAGGGTAGGGAGCTCTCATATTTGCAATGGAAACACTGCCGTCTTTTTCAATCACGAAACTCACGAACACTTTTCCTTGGTGACCGGCATCAACTGCGGCATCAGGGTAAGTGAAGTTCTTTTTAATGTGTGCCTGAATTTTTTCCTGAAAACAATCTTTCCGTTTGTCTTTCGGAACACTTTCACATCCGGGGAATAACGGCACATCCTCAATAATAGCAAATGGAACATCTACTTCGGGTTCTTCAACTGCAGCTACTACCACTTTTTTTGCCTCGACCACAACTTCTTCTTTCTGGTTTGTTTCAGTAGATTGAATCTCTGCTTCTTTAATTTCCTTTTTATCTTCTACTACCTTAATGACCTCTGGTGCAGGCGGTGGCGGTGGCGGTGGCGGTGGCGGCGTATTTAACTGCATGGTTACGGGAACATCTTCATCCAGAAAACTGTTATCCACTGCTTTAACCAGACCCGATAAATCTTTTTCATATGTCTTTAACTCTATTGCAAGGTACGAAAGTATCACAATAGCAGCTAATCCAAGCTGAAAATAGAGCGAACTATTTCGCTTTGGGTCAACATTTAAATTCTTTTTTGGTTCCATAAGTTGTCAATTGAATTGCTAATATAGCTATTTGTCAAAAAAATTAAAATTATTTTATAAAATTTAACCTTTTCCTGTTCAGAGCCACCACTACAGCGGCGGTAAAACTTCCAAAGGTATTGAACAAAGCATCTGTCAGTTCAGGGCTTCTGTTCTCGGTAATAACCCCTTGTAATATCTCAATAATTATGCCATAAAAAACAGCCGTTACAAAAGAAATGACAATGGAATACTTTACATTAAATTTAGTTTTTAAATTTAACACAAGCAACAGGGTCAGAATAAAATAAAACAAAAAGTGAACATACTTATCTCCGTTTTTCGGAGAAATTTTCGGCAAACCATTTAAACTTATCAGGCTTAATGTTGTAATAAACACCACCCAAAAAACAAGCATAAGTACCGGAAAATTTCTTTTATGCACCTATTAGTTCTTTATAGGCCTCGCTGGTTAACAAACTGTCAAAATCACTTGGATCAGAAACTCTAACCTTTATCATCCAGCCCGTTCCGTAGGGGTCTGTATTAACATTCTCCGGTTTAACCTCAAGTCCCTCATTAAACTCAACGATTTCACCGGCCATAGGCAAAAATAAATCAGAAACGGTTTTTACAGCCTCCACAGTACCGAAAACATCATCTTTGCCTAATGTCTGATCAAGGGTTTCCACTTCTACATAAACAATATCGCCTAATTCCTTTTGGGCAAAATCCGTGATGCCTACCGTGGCAATATCCCCTTCCAGGCTAACCCATTCATGGTCTTTTGTGTACTTTAAATTTGATGGTATATTCATTATTGTAAATTGTTTTTACAAATGTAATTTTTATGCGTTTATTTTAAACTATTTTTTAATTAATTTTTCTGTTAATTTCCAAAGTTATACCGCAGGGTAAATCCGGCTCTTATATTTGTTAATGGGAAAGCCGTGGAAATTACTGCTTTAGAAAACGTATGGTCATAGTAGAAAATAGCCGTAAGGTTTTTACTGAACGAATAATCTGCCGTTAATTTTGCCGACCAGATATTTTGTCCGCCGGACAACTGGTTATTATCATAATCCAAATAACGCACAATCGTTTTGTTATCCCTGAACGAAAAGTCAGTTCTGATGTTGATATCACTCTTGATTATGCCTTGCGGATTATCCGCTAAAGCCGATGTAAAAGTAACATCTTTAAAACGGAAACCAAGACCCAATACATATTCCAACCCCTGCACCTCTGTCAGCAGGTTATTGTCAAAACTCATTGACAAGGCCCTGTCTTTCTTCATTTCAGCTAAAAACTTAAAAGAATTCTGCATTTCAAAATCTACCCGAATCAATGGATTGAATTGCTCCACTAAATTAACATTCTGAACCAGGGTTTTATTATAAAAATTGCCTCCCTGGTCAAGCTGGTTCGGGTTTTGTTCATACTCAAAATTAGACCGGAAAGAATTAATCGTATAAGCTGCTTTGTAACTATGCTGTAAGGAAAAACGTTTAAAGCGGTCTTTAAAAAACTTATACCGCATCAGTCCGCTGTATTTTATTGTCCAGTTCGGAAGCGGGATATCTCTGAAAGCACTTAACGAAACACCTCCGGACTCTTTTCCGGAATAAGCGGCTAAAAAGGACGGTATTAAAACCGCCTGGCTATTTCGTCCGAAACCAACCGGGAACCCGAAATTGGGGTTAGCAGGATCGGTTATCCTTGGTATTTCACCGACATAATACTGTGCTGCCAAACGATTGGCAACTTCCAACCGGTTATCTCTGAATTCCTGAAAAGCATCTGAGGCAAACTCATCACTTTTTTTGAAAGCCGTTTTAATTAAAACCGTTGAGATCGAGAAGTTACCTGTTGTATAAGGTGATCTGGGATTATAAATCCCGTTCTCCACGTCATACTGCTCTGTAAAATTCTCCATATAATTTCTGTCCGCCGTCAAATCAATTGTAAAATCGGGAAACAAATCAATCTTTGCTGTTGCGTTTAATTGTTTTGTGACAACCTGTGTAAAATTTTGGTTATACTCCGGGTAGATGGTCAGCCATCCTCTTCGGGCCGCCTCATACCGCACATCGTCCTGAAGACCGAACACAAATCCGGTGGTTGGTTTCGAAGAACCGAAAAACCCTAACGACTGAGTATATCCGGGCAAAACCGTTCCTTCATTTTGCGTATAATTAACCTGGATATTCTTCACACTGGTAACCACCCCTATTAAGCCATCCAGAAAAACATTCCCTTGTGCCTGTGGCGTTTGTCTGGTGCTTACAATTTTTTCTCCGGGCTTAGGTGCTGCAGGCTTTGGTTGGGCTGCCGGTTTTTTAGGTCCTTTCGTTAAACCGATGTATTTATAAAACATATCCATATTCAAGGTCGCGTTTAACCGGTGTGAACCGGAATTTTGAATGGTATTCCCCAGATTATAGACAAATCCGTCTTCTGTTTCAAATGTTGCCAGAGCATCCGAAGAACGCAGCCAGCTGTAAGTACCTGTATAAGAGTAATTGGATTTCAGGAAGCTTAAAAACGGTAATTTATTCAACGGAAGATCATAATTCAGCACAAACTGCTGGTTGTGCTGGTCAGGTGTTCCCACATTCCAGTAATCGTCAAAAATTCTGTTCTGTTCATCCGGAAAACCTTCTTCGTCAAAATAATTTCTGACAATGTTACTTCTGTTAGCCGTGTAATTCAGTTTCAGTGATTTGGTTAAATTAAAATTGAATCCGTACTGGTAGTTAAACAAATAATTTCTTCTGTACAAGGCGGCGAGCGGAATCCCTTCTACTTCCACCTGTCTGAACTGCTGACGGTTAAACTGCCTGATTATATTAGAACTGAAGTTGATGTTGGAGGGCAGGTAGTTAAAGTTGAAATCGCTCAATAATTTCCAGTATTGTGATTTCTTCATCAGCTTATTATTTTTGAGCGGCTCTACCGGTTTGTTTTGAAAAGCATGCGTATAATCAACAGCCGTTCTGGTCTGCTGATCAATAAAATCTTCTATTTCATAATTGTGTTTCTCCACTTCATTGAACGAATGAGACAGTGTTAAATTTTCCACATCATAAAAACGGGCTTTCTGCTCCGGTCCTCTTTCTTTTCTGACGCCTATAAAATTGATACTTTTCCGTTTTGTATAATCGATTGCCCTTTTCTCAATATTTTCACGTTCTGCCGCATCGGTGGTGATATCCATCAATTGCTCCAGTCTGATATCCTGATTAAACGGATCATATTCCGGCGTGATGGTCTGCTCACCTATGGCATAATTAAACGGCAAGGTAAGACCCCATTTTTTAGGGAACAGCTGACCTACGTTGATGTTGGTAACAATGTCATACTGCTGCATGTCTTCACGGCTTCGTTCATTTACTCCCTGTTCTAATGCTCCGAAACCGATGGTACTCATTCTTCCGGTAGCCGAAACGGTAGCAAAATCGGCAGCATTGGCATCTACATTCAAAATAGCGGCAAAACCTCCTTTGTTCTTTAATCCGGCCACCCGCAATTCGTTAAACCAGACTTCTCCACGGATACTTTCTAACTCAACCTGACCGGTTTTGACATTTCTTAAACCAATCATCAATGTTCTGACCAGTCCAAAGTTTGGATTACCTTTAATTCCCAAACGCAGCTTATTGGGTTTTGAAGCAGCCGAGGGGTCCAACTGATCTTCTTCCTGAAAATAAATCTCATCCGGATTCGGATTAGCACCGTTGATGGCTAAAATCTTCAATTGCGTGAGCAACGCCAGCTTCAGGTCAATCTGATTGGCCTCCGGCCAAACTTCTTCCGGCACGGTAGAACCATGCGGCGTAACTTTCAACGGGATTTCAACCTGGTAGAAATTCTGCGTAAAATCGTTTCCGAAACGGATAAACGCAACCATTTCGTCATCCAGAAGCCTGTCTGCATCAACATTGCTTTCAATTGCTTCGGCATGAATAAACATTTTCAACTTTTCAAACTGACGCATATCTACCTCCAGGTTCTTGAAAACGGCTCTGGAATCCTGAGGTTCCAATCCTCCCGGAAGGCTTGTGTTCTTTTTGGCTACTCTGAGTGAAAGCGATTGTTCATTCTGGTTAATCACGGTATTGTTGTTAAACAATTGCTCTCTCTGCACACCGGGTGGCATAACATATCGTATCGGGGTTCTATTGCTGTTTTCCTGAATATTTACCGACTGCACATCAAAAGAGGTGTTGTCATCTTCATCTTCTGCTGCTGTTTCATTCGGGTCTAATGAGCCCAGATATCGTCTCCATTCCCCGCGAACCAATTCTAAAACGCCAAAACGCACTGTTATTTCCTCCGTAAATCCGGTCATGAACATTCTCATGAACCGAATGGAACGAAAATCGGAAATACTACCGATTCTGTTTTGGAACTGGGATACCGGAATTTTAAACTGCAACCATCTTGCTTCCGGCAGACCGGGACCACTGCTGCTGGGCGGAGTGGCCGCTACCGGAACAATGTCTGTGATAAAATTTTGTCCGACAGCCATGTTTGGAGACACCTCGATTTTATACTCAAAATACGCATTAATCGTATTCATCGTATTATCCCTGTTAATGTCTTCCGCATCAGGCAGTGTTGAGTTTCCGCGGTTATTATCTGATACACTCACCGGTGAGTTACGTTCCAGACCGTTGTAGTTCTTATACCGTTCGATAACATTACCGGTAGCGTCTAAATAGAAGCGGTAATTATCGGCCGCCGGGTCTTCAAAAGACAAAAACTGTGGTGCCAATCCTTCCAACTGTGCTTCTTCGGCATCATTTACCCCGTCTAAACCAACATCCTGAAGGGCTCTGTTGCCGTCTTCAGTATCAAAAGCATAAATCAATGACTGCGAAGCCGGAACTTTACCCCAAAAAGTCGGAATAGTAGGCTGTGTTGAGCCCACACCGGGCAAACCGTTTTCGTATTGTTTTCTTCCGTCTTTCAGGACATCTTCTGAAATTTCTCCGAGGTTAAGGTAAATCTCTCCGGTGTTTGACGGATTAAATTCGTTGGTTCCGTAGTAAGGATCCATCATCCAGAACTGGATATATTCCACATTCCCCTGTTCAAAATTGGTTGAGTTAATGGCCCGCATAATTCCGCCAAAATTTGTTTCCGGATTAGGCAATCTATTATCGGGTGTTGTATCCGGATTATAGTTATACGGTCCTCTTTCGGCAGGAAAATAAGTTAAATCTAACGTATTGATAACCGTTTGTTGTCCCTGGGCGATATCTGTAACCGGAAAAATTTCGTTGATAAAAATCCGTCTCGTTCTGTTCAATGCCATTTCTTCATCAGAAATACTGTTGGGTCTCTGACTGGTATAAAAAATCGGATCAACCGTGTACCAGGCCAGTTTGGCCCGTTTGTATCCGGTGCTTCTTCCGGTGAGTGTTTCACCAAAATTATACGTACTTTCGTTATTGTTCAGTGGTACACTCGACAAACTCCAGGCTAAGGCCGATTTCATATCGATGGTGGTTTGCGAACCTTCAAAATCATCAACATACAGGGTTGATTCTCCGTCAAAATTATCGGCCTTTGGGGTATCCGGCTTTAAAAATGCAACTTCACCACGCACGGAAATATTAGACGGCACGTCTGTATCAATATTAGGCAATTTGTTTACTAATCGTGTCAGGAACGGCAGTTCTGTTGAATAGTTACCGTTGAGCCCGAAGATAGAATTGTTTACCGACTCCTGACCAAAGCTCGATTTTTGGGTAAACGGTCTTTCGGTCATCCGCAGATAGGTTGCCCCGATCTGGAATTTATCAGAGAACTTGTGATCCACATTTACTCCCATAAAACGTCTGGTTTGCTGACCAAAAACGGAATTGTTCTCTACCGAAATATTAATAGGGGTTCCCGAAGCCTGTAGTGACGGATCTAAAATCCTTACCCTTCCCAACTGGTAGTTTACGGTGTAGTCAATCCCTTCTGCCAGTGTACGTCCTCCGGCAGTTACCACGACAGAACCTCTGGGCACATTGAAAGCCCCGATCGGAATTCCGTCTCCTCCGGTTGATTTGTAGCGGCCGCGAAGCAGGAATTTATTTTTTTCACTGTCCTGTAGTGCCGCCGCCTGCGTACTGCGGTACATGCTTCGGTAAACATACTTATTCTGATTGGCATTATAGCCTGAAACCGTATTGTTATAATCCTCCCCCGGACTTGACTTTAATTTATCAAACAAATGTTTTCCGAAAGGTTCTACGGTAGTAAAAATCAATCGTCCGTTTTGGGTATCAACGGTTAAACCGGGTATAAAATCATAAAAACCGTCTCCTCCCGGTTGCGGGTCATTGGTGTAATTTAAGCGGTCAACATTAAAAACCCTGAGTAGTGGTGTTTCCGAAACATCATCTTCCGGCGACGGCAACGGATTAGTTAAGGTAATGTAATTTAACGGTGAGGGATCTGAATAAAGGATGTTAAACCTGAAATCTTCCTGAGATAACTGAAAAGCTCCCGGAATCTGATAGATATTTTTCATCATCAGGTTCCAGATGGGTTTATCTACATTGGTCAGGTTACTCTTTAACATTTTCAGGATCAGACATTGTGTGACCGGAATATTGGTTCCCGGATCTACGACGGTAGATTCTACCCCGTCATTTCCAAACTCCCCCACCTGATACACGTCGTCTCCTATCGTATATTGATAGGCTACCGCAATAACTTCGTCATTGGCCAATTTTTGCTGTAACGAAATGTATCCCAATTGCGGGTGATACGTAAACTCGTTAGGTGTCAGTTTTCGGGCATTCTCCAACTTGGAGTAGTCCAGCCCTTCCACGGCATTAAAATTAAAACCTTCATTAGAGGTTATGATTTCCCTGATTTGAGGCCTCAACAAACCGCCTCCGGTTTGAATCAGAGCGGGGTCAAAGTCATTATTCGCATTTCTGGAAGGTGTGTTGGCGATCACATTAAAGAAATCGGCAGGAACCGGGTTAATTCCTACCACCTCAGCATCGGTAAGCCCCGGTAATTGAGCTTCACCCAAATCCTGAATGGCAATGATATTACGCAGGTTATTTCCGTCCGGCGAAGTGTTTATTCTGTTCTGACGGTTTGTAATCCATACTTCAATCCGCGTAATCTGCACACGGCTGTCAATCATGGGATATTGCCGTAAGGAAGCATCATAACGGCTTCGGAAGTATTGCGAAAGGAAAAAGTGCCTGTCTGCATCATAATCCAACGCAAACATCTGAAAATCCTGCACTGTTCCGCCTCCTTCGGCAGTTACCGATCGCGTCTGCGATTTTTGTTCGGAAAACACCCCGGTAATGGTTGTACGCCCGAACTGCAACTGTGCTTTTACCCCGAATAAACTTTGGGCTCCGCGGATTAATGTGTTATTAAGCGGCATACTTACGTTACCTACCTCTAATTTTTGCAGGATAGCATCCTCTTCCGGAGCGTATTCTAACTTGATTAAATTTTGAAAAGCAAAGGTAGATTGGGTATCATAATTGGCATTCACATTCAATCTTGTTCCAACCTTTCCGGTTAAACTCATGTTTATCCGCTGATCAAAGTCAAAGGTCGTGGTGGTTCTGTTTCTGGGCGAAAAAGACGGATTATCCTGTTTGGTATAACGCACGCCCAAATCCATTTCTACAGATCCCCGTGGCTGAACATCGATGGTGTTGCTTCCGAAAATGGTTTCAAAAAAACCGGAGTTCACATAATAACGCGGCAACAAATCTTTTTTACCGTCTTCTGAACCTTCTTTTTTGCCGTCAATTGCGTCTAATTTTTGTTTAAAATAATTACGCATCGACTCGCGAAGCACTAACTCTTCGTATTCTTTAGGTGTAAGAATAACGGGGTAGTTGATGTTAAATTCTCCTACTTTACTGTTGTAAATATAGCGGTCAGTAACCGGATCATACGTGTAGGCAGAAACAATGCTCGGCGGATTGTTCAACTCTACTTTCCCGGTATTGTATCCTACTGAATCTTTAGGGGTTTCATTTTCATCTTCCTGAGAAAATGCGGTGAAACTTATCAGAAAAATGAGCCAAAAAAAGCAGACTTTTCCTGACACAACAAAATTAAAATTATACGTAGTTTTCAAGAATTATAAATTTTTTAATGCTTGTTTAATGATTGATTCAACGCTGGCATCCGGGTTATCCTTAACAATTTTTTCCACTACTTTTTCTGCCAATTTTTTGTTAAAGCCCAAAACCTCCAAAGCAGATAACGCTTCATCTTTATTTGTATTGTTTAAAGACATCGAAACTTCGTCTAAATCATACACCTTTAACACTTTTTCCTTTAAATCCAGAATCGCCCGTTGTGCCGTTTTGGCTCCGATTCCTTTGATGGATTGAATGGTCTGTACATCTCCTGAAGCAATCGCCTGTAAAATTTGTCTGGGTTCCATGGAAGACAGCATTGTTCGGGCAATACCGGCTCCTATTCCCGAAACAGACAGTAACAATTTGAAAATCTCCCGTTCTGATTTTTCAACAAAACCAAACAGCGTGTGTGCATCTTCCTTAATCTGAAGATACGTAAACAATTTTACATTTTCTGAATTCGGAATAAGCGAAAAAGTATGCAGTGAGATGTGAAGATGATACCCCACCCCGTTGCAGTCAATAACTACATCGGTAGGTGTTTTCTCCACCAAACGACCTTGAATGTGAGCGATCATGAATGCCTTAAGTTAGTTTTCAAATGTAACAAAAATCTTTAATTATCAACCAACAAAACGATTAATAACCAAAATTTTAGTTAAAAACTCACTTTTAAAGACTTATAACGCTTTTCTTTTTCCTGAGCATCAACCACGGCAACGGCTGCCATGTTGACCATTTCTTCCACACTGGCTCCCAATTGAAAAATATGAACCGGTTTGTCTAAACCTAATATAATAGGCCCGACCGAATCCACTTTGTAAAGCTCTTTCAACATTTTATAATTAATATTGGCGGCTTCCAGATTCGGAAAAATAAGTGTATTTACTTTTTTTCCGGCCAGTTTTGAAAAAGGAAATTTATCTTTCAGCATTTCGGGATTCAAAGCAAAATCAGATTGGATTTCTCCATCTACAATCAAATCGGGATAATATTTATGCAGGTAAGCAACTGCCTGACGCACTTTCTCCGCACTTTCGCTGGCCGAAGAGCCAAAATTAGAATAGGAAACCATGGCGATGACCGGCTGCATACCGAACATCTTAACGGTTTTTGCCGTCATCAGGGCAATCTTTGCCAAATCATCTGCGGTAGGGTCTACATTGATGGCGGTATCGGAGAAAAATATTGGTCCCCGGTTGGTCATCATCATATTGGTAGTGGCAATCCGGGTCACTCCCGGAGCCTTGTCAATCAATTGCATAATGGGCTTAACCGTAGAAGGATAGCTTCTTGAATAACCGGTTACCAAGGCATCTGCTTCTCCTTCATTCACCATCATCGCCGCAAAATAGTTGCGTTCACGCATCCATTTCTGGGCATCCAGTAAGGTAATTCCCCTTCTTTTCCGGGCTTCCCAGAACGATTGGGCATACTGCATTCTTTTTTCATCCATTTCCTTGGTTTTCGGATCGAGGATGGGTACATCGGCATCAAAACCGATTTCTTCCTTCAACTCTAAAATGGTTTCTTTATTTCCTAATAAGACTGGTTTTCCGATACCTTCTTCCATAACAATCTGGGCTGCTTTCAGCACATCCAGATGATCGGCTTCGGCAAAAACGATCCGTTTAGGGTCGGTCTTGGCACGGTTAGCCAGCAATCGCACCATTTTGTTGTCTGAACCTAAACGCTCGGCCAGTTCTTCTTCATATTTTTCCCAATCCGCTATCGGATTCTGGGCCACTCCTGATTCCATCGCTGCTTTTGCTACAGCCGGAGCCACAATGGTAATCAGTCTCGGGTCAAATGGTTTGGGTATAATATAGTCGCGTCCAAAATTCAGCTTGGTTTCACCATAAGCAATATTTACCTGTTCCGGAACGGGCATTTTGGCCAACTCTGCCAAGGCTTTAACGGCTGCCATTTTCATGGCCTCGTTTATTTTGGTTGCTCTGACATCCAGTGCCCCTCTGAAAATATAAGGAAACCCAAGCACATTGTTTACCTGGTTCGGGTGATCTGAGCGACCGGTTGCCATAATAATGTCTTTGCGGGTATTGATTGCTACATTATAATCTATCTCCGGTTGCGGGTTAGCCATGGCAAAAACAATCGGATTATCGGCCATGCTTAACAGCATTTCGGGGGTTAAAATATTACCGGCCGAAAGCCCTAAAAACATATCGGCACCCGCCAGTGCTTCCTGTAATGTTCCGCCCTGTTTACCGTTTGCATATTTAAGCTGAAGTCCCGACAAATCTTCGCGTCCTTTAAACAAAATACCTTTGCTGTCAAACATCACGATGTTGTCTAGCTTTACCCCCAGCAGCAGATACAGGTTTACGCAGGCCAAGGCGGCTGAGCCGGCTCCTGATACCACTAATTTTATATCTTCCGCTTTTTTTCCCGCCAGATCGAGGGCGTTTATCAAAGCGGCAGAAGAGATAATGGCTGTTCCGTGCTGGTCATCATGCATGACCGGAATATTCAGTTCTTCCACCAGGCGACGTTCGATTTCAAACGATTCGGGAGCTTTAATATCTTCCAGGTTTATGCCGCCGAACGTGGGGGCTATGTTTTTGACCGTCTCGATGAAAGCGTCAATATCTTTGGTTCCCACCTCAATGTCAAACACATCGATGTCTGCAAAAATTTTAAACAGCAATGCTTTTCCTTCCATGACGGGTTTTGAAGCTTCCGGACCAATATCTCCGAGACCTAAAACGGCAGTTCCGTTTGAAATAACGGCAACCAGATTTCCTTTGGCCGTATATTTATAAACATTATTCACGTCTTTGGCTATTTCAAGGCAGGGCTCTGCCACACCGGGTGAATAGGCCAGCGACAAATCCCGCTGTGTGGCATATTTTTTTGTGGGAACCACCTGTATTTTTCCCGGATTCGGCTTAGCGTGATATAATAGGGCTTCTCTTCGTTTTGTGTCTTTATGCATTGGTCTTGGTTCTTCTGTAAATTGACTCACAAAGGTAAGAGAGTTGATCATAATATAAAACATAAAAAAACTTTTAATTTCTGTCCGGGCTTATTTCAGCCCTTTCTGTCCGGAAAAACAGGTTTAAACGTCCGGAAAAACAACAACTAATCAAATTATTGAATACCTTTGAAGCGGGGAAAATTTCCCCGATTTAACCCTTGTTAAAACACACGGAAATGGCAAACTTTTCTACAGAAGAAAAATTAACCGAACGCATCAAAGAACTGACGTGTCTTTATGAGGTGGCCAACATCCTCAACCAGCAAACGGTGACCACAGAAGATGCCTTGACGGGCATTGTTTCAAAACTCAGGGAAGCCTGGCGGTTTCCGGAAAAGGCAATGGTTGAAATACGCTACCAGACTTTTTATTGTTCGACGCATGAAAAAATTGCCGGAACAGTTTGTTTAAAGGAGTATTTACAAATTGAAAACAGCATCTCGGGCGAAATCGCGATTCATTATCCTGCCGGACTTTATCGTGAGGATGATTTTTTAGATGATGAAAAAAAGTTGTTAAAAAAAGTGAGTACCGAAGTCAGCTTTTTTTTGGAAAGAAGGGAAAATACGGTTAAGGAAGCCCAGCTCAAAAGAAGTGCCGAGCGGGTTGACCGGTTATCTATTCTGGGAGAAATAACGGCCGGAATTGCCCATGAGCTGAACACACCGTTGGGCAATATTTTAGGGTTTGCCGAACTGATTAAACAGCAAAACAGCAACAGACAGATTGACCGTGATATTTCAAAAATCATCAATGCAGCCATTTACTCCCGTGAAATTGTTAAAAACCTGATGTTCTTTTCCTGCGAAATGCCCCAGAACAAAAGTGTATTTGCCGTAAAGCCGATTATTATGCAGGCCTTAACACTGCTTGGCCCTAACTTTAAAAAAGGACATGTCGGCTATCAGGTGAGCTTTGCAGACGACCATATCAAAGCCCGGATTGACAACATACAGCTTACCCAGGTTTTATTTAATATCCTTTTGAACGCTATTTATGTCTCACCGCCCAAAAGCGAAATTCACGTGAATGTTTATACGGCTGAAAATGATTTTGTGATTGAGATCAGAGACAACGGTCCCGGTATTGAAAAAGAAATCAAACCTAAAATCTTTGAGCCTTTTTTCACCACCAAACCAATCGGAGAAGGAACCGGACTCGGGTTAAGTGTGGTACACGGCATCATCAAAAGCCACCGGGGAGATATTGAAGCTCTGGACAACAAACCGACAGGGACAATTTTTAAAATTAAACTGCCTTTAAAATAAGCTTTATGAAACTTAAAAAGGAAAATATTCTTATTGTAGATGACAATTATGATATGCTGGAACTGCTTCAACGTCATTTGAAATCATTCCACTTTCACACGTATAAAGCTTCTTCGGTTACTGAGGCCATCGATGTACTCAAGTCAACCTCTATTGACCTGCTGATCACAGACCTGCAAATGCCCGAAATCAACGGTCTGGAACTGATCAGATATGCTTCCGAGCACTTTCCGTCGGTTCCGAAGTTAGTGATCACCGGTTTTCCGTCGGTTGATACCGCTATCAACGCCGTAAAATCAGGTGCCCTGGATTATCTGGTAAAGCCTTTTACGAGTGAAGAACTAAAAAAGGCCATACAAAACTGTTTAAAGAATGCTGCTCCGTCTCCTTATCACGACCCGGATAAAAAAGCGGCTCAAACGGTTTTTTATGCAGGAATCGTCGGGCATTCCGAGGAGCATCATAAGCTGATTGACCTCATCGAACGGGTAAAGGACAACCGGGCAACCGTTTTGATTGAGGGGGAAAGCGGCACCGGAAAAGAGCTGATTGCGAGAGCCATTCACTACAACGGCCGCTTTGCCTCACATCCGTTTATTACCGTAAACTGTGGCGGAATACCGGAAACCTTACTGGAATCGGAATTGTTCGGTTATGTCAAGGGAGCCTTTACCGGTGCTCATGAAACCAAAAAAGGGTTGTTTCATGCCGCCAACGGCGGGACCCTTTTTTTAGACGAAATCGGCAATGCTTCTTTAGCCGTTCAAAGCAGGTTGCTCAGGGCTTTACAGGAAAAAGAGATCACCATGGTAGGCTCGCAGAAACCGGAAAAAATTGAGGTCAGGATTATTTCTGCCACCAACAGCAACCTGCCCAACATGATCAAAAACGGTACTTTCCGCGAAGATTTGTATTACCGCTTGAATGTGGTGGGCATAGAAACGGTTCCGTTGCGAAACCGCAAATCGGATGTCGTACCGCTGATCAACACCTTTATCCGGAAATACGAAAAAGAGTACGGCAAATCCGGAATTACCATTACGCCAAACGCCCTGGCAATTTTAACCCGTCATGACTGGCCGGGAAATGTCAGGGAACTGGAAAATATCATGCAACGGCTGATTGTGTTGTGTGATAACGAAATTGATGTTGACCTGATTCCGAATTCCTTAAAATACAAACAGCCTCTGGAAAATTTCGGCCTGAAACCCTTGCATGAAGTTGAAAAAGCATATATCCTAAAAGTCTTGACGGCAGTAAACAACAACAAAACCAAAGCGGCGGAAATCCTTCAGATTGACAGAAAAACACTTCGTCAGAAACTGCGTTAATCCATCCTGAAAAAAACGGGGAAAAATGAACCGGCCGAAACATTATTCCCCGGCCGGATATACTGTACTTTTTTTATCCTATTATACAAAACACTGTTTTACAGCACAATACAATTTCTGCCGGCACTTTGGCACACCCATTGTATTGTTGCTGGTTTGATAATTAATGCAACTATGGAAACCATAAAAAAACAATCCTTTGAAAAAAGGAAGGGAATGCTGTGGGCAGAAACGGGCATTGCCTCCAAAGAAACTGTTTCGGCCTCCCCTTTAAACAACCCGGTTGTTTTGTCGGGCATCTGTAGCAATTGCCTGAACAACGGCAATTGTGTCTGGATGGAAAATAAAAAAACAGTGTGTGAAGAATACAATTAATAAAAACAGATCATGGAAATTTTAACAGAGAAAAAACAAAAAACAATGCTGGACAATGTGATCGAGCAGTTCAATAAAACGGCCGACACCATGGGCCTTAATCCGGATATCCGAAAAATTTTATCCATTACAAACAATGAAATCATTATTCATTTTCCGGTAAAAATGGATAACGGTTCGATTGAGATATTTACCGGATACCGCGTGCAGCACAACAATGCCTTAGGGCCTTACAAAGGCGGATTGCGCTACCACCCTACGGTTGATGTGGATGATGCCAAAGCTTTAGCCATGTGGATGACCTGGAAAACCTCGTTAGCAGGGCTGCCTTATGGCGGGGCTAAAGGAGGTATTCAGATTGATCCCCGGAATTATTCGCTGGCGGAATTAGAAAGAATTACCCGCCGCTTTACGTTTGCTTTGGGTGAAAACATTGGCCCAGAATATGATATTCCGGCACCGGATGTTAACACGAACGAGCAGACCATGGCCTGGATTGCCGATACGTTTATGTCTACAAAATCACCTTCTGAACGCTCCAACAACAAGCATGTTGTGACCGGAAAGCCGGTTGGTTCAGGCGGACTGGAAGGCAGAGACAGGGCCACCGGATTTGGGGTTTACCTCACGTTGCGGTTATTGTTTGAAGGCAGAAAAGAAACCCTGAAAGGAAAAAAATTCATCGTGCAGGGATTTGGCAATGTGGGTTACTGGGCTTCAAAATTCTTAACGGATGACGGTGCCGTACTGATTGCCGTTCAGGATGCCCATGCCACGCTGATCAATGAGAACGGGATTTCCATAGCCGGTTTGCACGAACACAGCAAACCCCGCAAAGGTTCTGTCAAAGGATTTGAAGGAGCCGGTGAAATGGATCCGGAAGATTTTTTCGGGCTGGAATGCGATTTCATTATTCCTGCTGCACTGGGCAACCAGATCACGGAAAAAAATGCCGGAAAAATAAAATCAAAAATCATTGCCGAAGGAGCTAACGGCCCGACCAACAATGAAGGTGAGCGAATACTGTTAGCCAACAACGTTACGATTATTCCGGATATTCTCTGTAATTCAGGCGGTGTAATCGGCAGTTATTTTGAGTGGCTTCAGAACAGGAACGGCGAACTATGGCCATTGGAGGAAGTCATGGCCAAAATTGAAAAGAAGCTGACAGAAGTGTACCGAAAGGTAGAAAACATGGTCAGTGAAGACCTCATCGATCACAGAACCGCAGCGTATATTTTAGCCATCAAACGAATTGAAACAGCGTATATCCAGCGAGGTATATTTCCATAAACAATAAATCCAAACACCATGAAGTACGAAAAAGTAGTTGTGGATAAAAAAGAGCTTGAAATCCTGAAGAATCTTTTTTCAGCTATTCCGAATGAAAAAGACAAAACCTACCGCTTATCTTTTGAAAAACTGATGGGAGAGATCAAAAAAGCGATGGTTCTGGATTCTGCGGCTATGCCTTTGGATGTTATCCGGCTTAATTCGTTTGTCACGATACGGACGCATTCCGGCACGGAGAAGAAGTTTCAGCTGGTTACTCCGGAAAAGAGCGATCTGTCTCAGCAGAAGCTATCGGTGATGGCTCCCATGGGGCTTGCCTTGTTTGGCTATGCGGAAAACGATGAAGTGGAATGGGAATTTCCCTCCGGGTTAAACACGATTCTGATTACCAGAGTAGAACAACCAAATTAGCCGGATTTATGAATTTAAAGCAAAAATTTTACAGTCAGGATAACATTCAGCATCATTTTCTGCATCGTGACATTCACTTATGGCGGGAAGAGCTGGAAGGCATTGCAGAAGAAATCTATTTTTTCAACCATTTTCTCGAAGCACCGTCAAACCTGTCCGGACCGGAAGCCGTGTTAAAAAAGCTGCGGCTTAAACTTCAGGCAAAACAATTGGAGAACGAGGTATTTTTGTCGCGTTTAACCAATTTTAGCGTAAAGCTGGAAGGCATCAATGAGTGTGACGACATACAGTGTGAAACATTCTATTTTAACGATTATGTGGCCTTTAAGCTCCACATCGAATCCTTTTTGTCCCATTACAGAAAACTCAAAAAACATATTTTTTTAAAACTAAACCATCATTCCAAAGCAACCCATACCGATTAATTTGTTATTTTTTTCAACGAAAAAGCTCTTGGAATACTTTCTTGCTTTTTATCTGTTACGCGAAGAACGTTTTCGTTTGTTACAATTGCTTTTTCAACACCGGTTTCTGCCGGTGTTTTTTTGTTTATAAAAGTTCTGGCTTTTCTTAGAATTCTAAATTGTACTATTTTGGGGGAATTCACCATTAGTATTTTTATGTGTGCCTCCATAAAAACTATCAAGTTCATTTTTAATTTCTGAAATTCTTTTAGATTCATTGTTTGACAATCTTGTATTTTCAGAATTAATTTTTTTTTGCTTGATCAGGTAAGGCTCCAGCTGGAATAGGTGTGACAGCTCTTCTCAAAAAAACAACATTTTTTTCTATAACATGTGATTTTGAACCATCTTTATTAACAAGAGTATGATGTAATCCTTCTAACCCTTCTAATTCAATATGATCAATAATTTTATTTTCAGCAAAATTATAATGTGATTGATAAGAGTAATCTTCACTTAATGGATCTACATTAAAAAAGCGTCCTATAGCTGGGTCGTAATTACGCCATTTGAATGAGTACCAATTTAGTCCTAGTTCATCTTGAAGCTCTTGACCTTGGAACTTATAATCATAAACCGTCTCATTAGTCGGAGTAATCACAATGCCACCTGTGCTTTCTAACTTTTCATAATCCTTCTTGTTCATATTATAATTCCGGTGTTTTAATCCGAAAGGATAATAGTTGTTTTCCTCTAAAATGGTAAGAACGTTGGTGGTTGGATTTTTGGTATAACTCAGCCGGATATTGCCCAAATGATCCGTGTAATTGAATACATAATTATAACTCCCCATGGTATTCTTTACATACCCTTCG
>QFCS01000311.1_pt1 | contig 70955 bp, 64 predicted proteins | sample 3576561 | NCBI WGS metagenome assembly QFCS01 | reverse complement strand
GGCGGGCCGCCGGGCGCGGACGCGCCAGGGCGACAGCCGATCGAGCAACGGCAAGGCGGGCGGGGCCAGGGATCGCGGCGGTATGCTGGCGCGGCCGGTTTTGCCTGGCATCGTGCGCGAGCGCGGCGGCGGCATGACCAGTCCGCGCGCCGCGACGATGACGAGGCGCCGCACCGCCGCCTCGGCCGGGCGCAGCAGCCGCAGGATGGCGAGGCGGAGATGGCGGGGAAGGGTAAGCGCCGGGAGTGCCGGGGACAGCTTACTCTTTTCCGCCGGCGCCAGCCTTGGGACGTCGCCGCCTTCCTGCCGAAAGAAAATAAACTGTCCCCTCAGCCCGACCTCGGCCATGGCGACGAGCATGGCCAGCACCCGCTTGAGCGCCTCGCGGTTCTTCTCGATCGCCGCATTCCAGTCCATGACCGCCTCCTTTCCAGGCAGCGGCATTGTCGCTCCGGTCGGGAGGGAGGGGATAAATCTGGGAAAATAATCCTGACAGATGCTGACAATGAGTGCGTGCAGGGTCCTGATCTTGCCGCGTTAAGGTTGGCGAAACCGCCGCGGCCGGCTGATTTCCCCTTGTGGGGAGATGTTCGGCAGGACAGGGGATGCGCAAGGGCGAAAACCTCGTCCGGGTTGTCGAAGGAACGAGGTTCGGCAAGCAAGCACCGTCGCGGCAAGTTCGTATTGGGCAAGGTAGCGCCCCTTCGCACCCCCCTCTGTCCTGTCGGACATCTCCCCCACAAGGGCAGGGAGATCGGCCGGTCGCCGTGGATTCGGCTTTATTGTGACACCGATATATGGTGAGCAGGGAGCGTTGCCCAAGGTCGGGCATCGCTTCCCCAACCAATGGAGGGACTGACAGAAAATGCCGAGCGAAAAATGGCCCGTCTACGGTGAGATAACCGGCCCCGTCGTGATGATCGGCTTCGGCTCGATCGGTCGCGGCACCTTGCCTCTCATCGAGCGCCATTTCAAATTCGACACGTCGCGCATGGTGGTGATCGACCCCAGCGAGGAGAACCGCAAGCTCGCCGACGAGCGCGGCATCACCTTCATCAAGCAGGCCGTCACCAGGGACAATTACAAGGAGCTGCTCACCCCGCTGCTGACCAAGGGCGGCGGCCAGGGGTTCTGCGTCAACCTGTCGGTGGACACCGGCTCGGTCGAGCTGATGCGCCTCTGCCGCAAGCACGGCGCTCTCTACGTCGACACCGTCATCGAGCCGTGGCTCGGCTTCTATTTCGACGCCGAGGCGAGCAATGCCGACCGCACCAACTATGCGCTGCGCGAGACGCTGCTGGCCGAACGCCGCAAGCACCCGGGCGGCCCGACCGCGGTCTCCACCTGCGGCGCCAATCCCGGCATGGTGTCGTGGTTCGTCAAGCAGGCGCTGCTCGACCTCGCGCGCGAGCTCGGCATCGAATTCGACGAGCCGGAGCAGCACGACCGCGAGGGCTGGGCCAAGCTGATGAAGAAGGCCGGCGTGAAGGGCGTCCACATCGCCGAGCGCGACACCCAGCGCACCAAGAAGCCGAAGCCGATGAACGTGTTCTGGAACACCTGGTCGGTCGAGGGTTTCATCTCGGAAGGCCTGCAGCCGGCCGAGCTCGGCTGGGGCAGCCACGAGAAATGGATGCCGAAGAACGCCAAGAAGCACAAGAAGGGCAGCAAGGCCGCCATCTTCATCGAGCAGCCCGGCGCCAACACGCGCGTGCGCACCTGGTGCCCGACGCCCGGCCCGCAATACGGCTTCCTCGTCACTCACAACGAGGCGATCTCCATCTCCGACTACTACACCGTGCGCGACAAGAAGGGCGAGGTGACCTATCGCCCGACCTGCCACTACGCCTATCACCCCTGCAACGACGCCGTGCTGTCGCTGCACGAGATGTTCGGCGCCGCCGGCAAGGCGCAGCCGGTGCACCATGTGCTCGACGAGAACGAGCTGGTCGACGGCTCCGACGAGCTCGGCGTGCTGCTCTACGGCCACAAGAAGAACGCCTACTGGTACGGCTCGCAGCTGACGCTGGAGGAGGCGCGCAAGCTGGCGCCCTACCAGAACGCCACCGGCCTGCAGGTCAGCTCGGCCGTGCTGGCCGGCATGGTCTGGGCGCTGGAAAACCCGAAGGCCGGCATCGTCGAGGCCGACGAGATGGATTACCACCGCTGCCTCGAGGTGCAGCGGCCCTATCTCGGCCCGGTGAAGGGCTACTACACCGACTGGACGCCGCTCGACGGCCGGCCGGGGCTGTTTCCGGAGGACATCGACGAGAAGGACCCCTGGCAGTTCCGCAACATCCTGGTTCGATAGGGTAGCCGTCTCCGGCTCAAGCGCCAACCTTGCAATCGCCCGGAAATCGGGCGATTGCTTTTTGGCGGACCGAGGAGAGGATTCGAAACGATGATCGAAGCGCGCAAGCTGCTCAGCGCAACTGCCATCGCAATCATGGCGGCCGGCATTTCCGGCTGCGTCAGCGGCGGCCCGTCGGGCCCGGGCGCGGCCGCCCAGTCGGGCGTCGAGGGCGACTGGGTCAGCACCGACGGCGTAGCGGTCTCGCGCTTCGCCGGCGGCGTGTTCACCACCAACGCGCTCGACACCGGCAACAAGCTCGCCGACGGCAGCTACAAGGTGACCGGCAACACGGTGGAGATCACGGTCGTGTCGCTGATCCGCAAGACCACCACCAACGTCAACTGCGCGCTGGTGGCGCCGACGCAGCTCAACTGCACCAGCTCGGCCGGCCAGAATTTCGTCCTGACCCGCCGCGGCGCCGCGGCGGCGTAACGCTGTAGCCTCATCGCGGAAAAGCGGCGGCGACGATGATCTTCGTCCTCGCCGCCGCCGCTTTTGCGACCATCGTCCTTGCGCCCTACCTATGGGTCCGCTTCACCCTCGAACGGCACGGCAAGGACCGGCCGGACCTGCAGGGGACCGGCGGCGAGCTTGCCCGCCACCTGCTCGACCGCTTCGAGCTGAACGACGTCGAGGTCGAGGCCATCGACGGCGGCGACCACTATGACCCGGCGAGCCGGACGGTGCGGCTGTCGCGCCGCCATCACGACGGGCAGTCGATCGCCGCGGTCGCCGTCGCCGCCCACGAGGTCGGCCACGCCATCCAGCACGCGCAGGCCGATCGCTGGCTGGAGCTGCGCCAGCGCCTGGCGACCGTCGCCATGTTCACCGACAAGGCCGCCGGCGTGTTCTTCCTGGCGTCGCCCGTACTCGGGATGCTTGCCCGCACGCCGCTCGCCTTCCTCGCGGTGGTGGCGGTCGGCATCGCCCTGCTGGCGGTGCGCGTGGTCGTCAACCTCGTCACCTTGCCGGTGGAGTTCGACGCCAGCTTCGCCAAGGCGCTGCCGATCCTGCGGGAAGGCGGCTACGTCGACAGCCGCGACATGCCGGCGGTGAAGAACGTGCTGCGCGCCGCCGCCCTGACCTACCTCGCCAGCGCCCTGATCGCGCTGGTCAATCTGGCGCGCTGGGTCAGGCTGCTGTTCTGACGGCGAGACGCCTCCCAGGCCGCACGGTCCCGATTCCGCTTGCATCGGCCCATGGCCGATGAAAACATGTCGCGACGGCCGTGTCAGAAAACGGTCAAGGTGCCGCGCTACAGGCGTGCCGCAACAGCCAGTTCCGGGAGACCACGATGAAGAAACTCGCCGCCCTTGCCGCGCTGTCGGCATCGACGCTTGCCCTGTCGGCCGGCGTTTCCTTTGCCGACTACACGCTGACGATCCTGCACATCAACGACTGGCACAGCCGCATCGAGAGCAACAACAAGTTCGAATCGACCTGCTCGGCCGAGGAGGAGGGCAAGGGCGAGTGCATCGGCGGCGCGGCCCGGCTGGTGACGGCGATCGCCCAGGAGCGCGACAAGCTGAAGGGCCAGAACGTGCTCCTGCTCAACGGCGGCGACAATTTCCAGGGCTCGCTGTTCTACACCACTTACAAGGGCGCGGCCGAGGCCGAGTTCCTCAACCAGATGAAGTTCGACGCCATGACCGTGGGCAACCACGAGTTCGACGACGGCGAGGACGCGCTGGTGCCGTTCCTGGAGAAGATCCAGTTCCCCGTGCTGTCGGCCAACGTGCACCCCAACGCGCAGTCGAAGGTCGGCGACCGCATCAAGCCGTCGCTGGTGCTCGACGTCGGCGGCCAGAAGATCGGCATCGTCGGCGCGGTCACCAACGACACGCCGGAACTCGCCTCGCCCGGCCCGAACATCCAGATCGACGAGGACATCAAGGCGATCACCGCGGAGGTCGAGAAGCTGAAGGGCGAGGGCGTCAACAAGATCATCGCGCTGACCCATGTCGGCTATCCCCGCGACAAGGAGCTGATCGCCAGGATTCCGGGCGTCGACGTGGTGGTCGGCGGCCACTCGCACTCGCTGCTGTCGAACACCGACGCCAAGGCCGAGGGCCCCTACCCGACGATGATCGACAACCCCGACGGCTACAAGGTGCCGGTGACGCAGGCCGCGTCCTATTCGAAATATCTCGGCGAGTTCACCGTGACCTTCGACGACGACGGCGTCGTCAAGGAAGCCAAGGGCGACCCGATCTATCTCGACAAGTCGATCACGCCGGACGCCGGCGTGCTCGACCGCATCAAGGAACTGGGCGCGCCGATCGAGGAACTGAAGCTGAAGGAGGTGTCGGAGACCACCAAGCCGATCGACGGCAGCCGCGAAAGCTGCCGGGCGCGCGAATGCGAGATGGGTAATCTCGTCGCCGACGCCATCCTCGACCGGGTGAAGGGCCAGGGCGTCGAGATCGTCTTCCAGAACGGCGGCGGCCTGCGCGCCTCGATCGACCAGGGCGTGGTGACGATGGGCGAGGTGCTGACCGTGCTGCCCTTCCAGAACACGCTGGCGACCTTCCAGCTGTCTGGCAAGGACATCGTCGCCTCGCTCGAGGGCGGCGTCAGCGAGATCGAGGAAGGAAAAGGGAAATTCCCGCAGGTCGCCGGGCTTAAATACAGCTTCGACAAGTCGGTGGCGCCGAACGGCGGACGGGTGAAATCGGTCGAGGTGATGGAAAACGGCGCGTGGGCACCGATCGACCCGGCCAAGGAATACCTCGTCGCCACCAACAACTTCGTGCGCCAGGGCGGCGACGGCTACAAGCTGTTCGCCGACAACGCCAGCAACGCCTACGACTACGGCCCGAGCCTGGAGCAGGTCGTCGCCGACTACCTGACCGCCAACCGGCCGTACACGCCGAAACTCGACGGCCGCATAACCGAGATCGCCGCGGCGGCCGAGACAGCACCGGCGCAGCCGGCGGAAGCCGCGCCCGCGGAGGCCGCCCCGGCGCAGCCGGCTCCGGCGCCGGCCGAGCCCGAGGTGAAGCTGCCCGAGCTGCCGGCCGGTTCCGGCGAGATCGCGGCGGAGGCGCCGAAGGTCGACGCGCCGGCCCCGGCTGAAGCCGCACCGGCGCCGGAACCCGCTCCTGCCGCACCCGCCGAGGCGACGGCTCCCGCCGCGCCGGCCGAAACCACGCCGCCGGCAACCGCCGAGACTCCGGCGCCCGCACCGGCCGCGCCGGCCGAAACCACGCCGCCCGCGATGGCCGAGACCCCTGCTCCGGCACCTGCCGAGGCAGCCGCACCGGCCGACACGCATGTCGTGGTCGCCGGCGACAACTACTGGAAGATCGCCGAGAAAGTGTATGGCGACGGTTTCAAGTGGAAGCTGATCGGCGACGCCAACCCGTATCAGCCGCGTTTCCTGCCGATCGGCGCGACGCTGACGATCCCGCCGGCCAATTGACGGGCGCTGGCCGCATGTCCCGCTCGTCCGAAAAGGCGGGCCCGGGGCATGCGGCCAGACGCTGCATTGTAATCCCGCCGTTTGCGGCTAGGTAATCGGCTGTCGTGGAGATCAGCCGATGAACCCTGTCGTCATGCCGGAAAAGCAAGCCGCCGCCAGCCGGTCGTCATCCGAGAAGCTCGGCGTGATGCTGGTCAATCTCGGCACGCCCGACGGCACCGACTTTGCCCCCATGTGGCGATATCTGCGCGAGTTCCTGTCCGACCCGCGCGTCATCGAGCTGCCGCGCGTCGTCTGGTACCCGATCCTCTACGCCTTCGTGCTGACCAGCCGGCCGAAGAAGTCCGGCGCCAACTACGCAAAGATCTGGAACCGGGAGAAGAACGAGTCGCCGCTGCGCACCATCACCCGCGCCCAGGGCGAAAAGCTGGCTGCGGCCTTCGCCGGCGAGCCCCGCGTCGTCGTCGACTGGGCGATGCGCTACGGCAGCCCGTCGATCAGGAGCGTGACCGAACGGCTGGTGGCGCAGGGCTGCGACCGCATCCTGAGTTTTCCGCTCTATCCGCAATATTCGGCGACGACGACGGCCACCGCCAACGACAAGCTGTTCAGCGCGCTGGCGAAGATGCGGCGGGCGCCGGCGATCCGCAGCGTGCCGCCCTATTACGACGAGCCGGTCTACATCGACGCGCTCGCCACATCGATCGAGACGCACCTGCGGACGCTGGACGTCCAGCCGGAGGTGGTGCTTGCCTCCTTCCACGGCATCCCGAAGCCCTATTCCGACAAGGGCGACCCCTATCGCGCGCACTGCCTGGAAACGACCCGGCTGCTGCGGCAGCGGCTCGGCTGGGGCGAGGACAAGCTGATCACGACGTTCCAGTCGCGCTTCGGCGCGCAGGAATGGCTGCAGCCCTACACCGACAAGACGGTGGAGAAACTGGCGCGCGACGGCGTCAGGTCGATCGCGGTGGTCAACCCGGGCTTTTCGGCCGACTGCATCGAGACGCTGGAGGAGATCGCCGGCGAGGCCGCGGAGATTTTTCACCACGCCGGCGGCAAGGATTTTTCCCACATTCCCTGCCTAAACGACAGCCCGGAGGGCATGGCTGTCATCGAGGCGATGGTGCGCCGCGAGCTTTCGGGCTGGCTGGGCTGAACTCGAGCTCCGCCGCCGTTGCTTGCCGGCGTAAGGCCGCGGAACACAAAGCCGCACATGCCGTTACCCGAACTGTTCACTCGGGGACCGCATGAACAGAAAGCTTGACCTCCACAGCGGGCGCACGGTCTGGTCCGCCTATCGCGCGCCGAAGGTTCCCGTTGCGGCACTTCGGCGCGACATCAAGACCGAGGTGCTGGTCGTCGGCATGGGCATCAGCGGCGCCATGATCGCGGAAGCGCTGACGGCGGATGGCCACAAGGTCGTCTGCGTCGACCGGCGGGGGCCTATGCATGGCTCCACCGCGGCAACGACCGCCCTGGTGCAATACGAGATCGACGTGCCGCTTTCCCAACTTGCGCGCAGGATCGGGCGTGACAATGCCGAGCGCGCCTGGCGGCGGAGCCGGCTTGCCGTCGCCAATCTGCAGGGCCGCATCATGCGACTGGGCATTCGCTGCGACGCGGTCGCGCGGGACTCGCTTTACCTCGATGGCGACGTGCTCCCGCCGACGGCATTGCGGGAGGAAGGCGAGGCGCGCCGCCGCGCTGGTCTCGGCGCGAGCTATCTGCCGCCGGCCGAGTTGAAGGCAAAGTTCGGCATCGAGGGCCGCTCCGCGCTGCTCAGTCACGGTAACCTGGCGCTCGATCCGCGCAAGCTCACGGCCGGGCTTCTGCGCAAGGCGATCGAGCGAGGCGCGCGGCTCCATGCGCCTTGCGAGGTGACCGGACTCGCTCATGAGCATGATCGCGTCGTCGTCGGCACCAGGAATGGCCCGACGATCGTCGCGGATCATGTGATCCTCGCCACCGGCTACGAACTGCCGAACGGCATCAGCGTCGGCAAGCATGAGGTGATCTCGACCTATGCCATCGCCACCCGCCCGCAGCGCCGGTCGCTCTGGCCTAGCAATGTGCTGATGTGGGAAGCCTCCGATCCCTACCTTTACCTGCGCACGACCGCCGACGGCCGGGTGATATGCGGTGGTGAGGACGAAGCTTTCATGGACGAGGAACGTCGCGACAGGCTGATCGGCGACAAGGCTGAACGTATAGCGCGAAAACTGGCGTCGCTGTTTCCGCAGCTTGACACAACGCCGGAGTTCGCCTGGGCCGGCGCGTTCGGCACGACGACCACCGGGCTGCCTTTCATCGGCCGGCTGCCGCGCCGCCCGCGGCTGTCTGCCGTCATGGGTTACGGCGGCAACGGCATCACCTATTCGCAGATCGCCTCGGAACTGCTGGCCACGGCGCTGGCCGGCGGGCAAGACAGCGACGCGGCGCTTTTCGCCCTGCCCGACCGATAGTCGTCGGGCTTACACTCCACTGTCATTGTAGAGTCGGCCAAACCAACCTAAGTGATTCTCCAAGGCCTGCCTGACGTCAGCAGGTGGATCACGCGGCGCGAGGGGGAGTGCATGATTTTCACCGGCTTCGACATCGTCATCCCGGTCCTTGTGTTTCTGGTCCTGCTTGTCCTGTTCATGGGCATCAAGACCGTCAGCCAAGGTTACAATTATACGGTCGAGCGTTTCGGCCGCTATACCAAGACGCTGACGCCCGGCCTCAACCTGATCATCCCGTTCATCGACCGCATCGGCGCCAAGATGAACATGATGGAGCAGGTGCTCGACGTGCCGACCCAGGAGGTGATCACCCGCGACAACGCCACCGTGGCGGTCGACGGCATCGCTTTCTTCCAGATCCTCAATGCCGCTCAGGCCGCCTATCAGGTCTCGAACCTGCAGAACGCCATCCTCACCCTGACCATGACCAACATCCGCTCCGTCATGGGATCGATGGACCTCGACGAATTGCTCTCCAACCGCGACCAGATCAACGAGCGCCTGCTGCGCATCGTCGACGAGGCGGCGCATGTGTGGGGCATCAAGGTGACCCGCGTCGAGATCAAGGACATCAACCCGCCCGCCAACCTGGTCGAATCGATGGCCCGCCAGATGATGGCCGAGCGCAACAAGCGCGCGCAGATCCTGGAGGCAGAGGGCCTGAAGCAGGCACAGGTTCTGGAGGCCGAGGGCCGCAAGGAAGCCGCCTTCCGCGACGCCGAGGCGCGCGAGCGTGCCGCCGAGGCGGAAGCGCGCGCCACCCAGGTGGTGTCCGAGGCCATTGCCAAGGGCGACGTGCAGGCGATCAACTATTTCGTCGCGCAGAAATACACCGATGCGCTGGCCAAGATCGCTTCGGCCGGCAACAGCAAGATCGTGCTGATGCCGCTGGAAGCCTCGTCGCTGATCGGTACGCTGGGCGGCATCGGATCGATCGCCCGCGACGTGTTCGGAGAGACGGGCCACGGTCCGGCGCCGCGGTCGCCGGCGCGGCCGCCGGTGACGCGCCTGCCCGAGCAGGAGTAGGAGACATCGCCATGATCGAATGGCTTGTCGACGAGCTCGGCCCGTGGAACTGGATGGTCCTCGGCATGCTGCTCCTGGCCGTCGAGATCCTTGCGCCGGGCTTCTTCCTGCTGTGGATCGGCCTCGCCGCGCTGGTTGTCGGCGCGCTGTCGCTGATGCTCTGGGATGCCGCGTTCTGGAGCTGGCACGTGCAGGTGGTCGTGTTCCTCGCGCTGGCGCTGGCGGCGGCCTACGCCGGCCGCAGGATCATGGCCGGACGCGAGGCCGAAAGCGACCAGCCGCTGCTCAACCGCCGCTCCGAGCAGCTCGTCGGCCGCACCGCGACGCTGACGGAGCCCATCCGCGAGGGTTATGGCCGCATCCAGCTCGGCGACACCTTGTGGCGGGTCTCCGGTCCCGACCTGCCGGTGGGCGCGCGCGTGAAAGTGGTGTCGGTAAACGACCTGGAACTGGTTGTCGCGCCGGTGTAGCGTCACACGCCGATCCGTCCGTCCCTTGCCGCCGTGCCGTGCAGGATTGAGGCGCCGCGCCGCCCCTCATCCGCCTGCGGGCAGCTTCTCTCCGTGAACGACGGAGAGAAGGGGTGCAGCGGCGACGATTTCGCCGGCCTGTACGTCGAAGATTGTTGAAACCAAAGCGGCAAGCGTTTCTGTCCCCGTCCCTTTACGGGGAGAGATGTCCGGCCGGACAGCGAGGGGCAGCGCGGCGCCTCGGAACCAACGTGCTTTGAGGTAACAGCGACGCTCAGGCCACGCCGAGCTTGAGCAGGTCGTGCAGGTGGACGAAGCCCGCCACCTTCCGTTCGCCGTCGATCACTACCAGCGCCGAGATCGACGACGACTGGATGCGCTGCAGCGCCGTCGCCGCGAGTTCGTTTGCTGCGACGGTCTTCGGATTGCGCGTCATGATCTGGTCGACCGTCTTGGACGGCAGATCCTCGCCGATCCTGCGGCGCAGGTCGCCGTCGGTGATGATGCCGGCCAGGCGTCGCTGCGCGTCGACGACGACGACGCAGCCGAAGCGTTTGCTCGACATCGCGGTGATCGCCTCCATGATCGCGGTACCGGTTACCACGGTCGGAACCATATCGCCAACGTGCATGACGTCGCCGATCCGGGTCAGGCTGGCGCTCAGCTGCCCGCCGGGATGGAAGGTGCGGAAATGGTCCGGCGTGAAGCCGCGCATCTCGAGCAGCGCGATCGCCAGCGCATCGCCGATGACCAGCTGCTGCAGGGTCGAGGTGGTCGGCGCCAGCCCGTGCGGGCAGGCCTCGGGTGCGCGCGGCAGGCAGAGCACGACGTCGGCGGCACGCGCCAGCGCCGAGCTGGCACCCGCGGTGATGGCGATCAGCGGAATGGAGAAACGGCGGGAATAAGCAAGGATGCCCTTGAGCTCGCTCGATTCGCCCGACCACGACATGGCGATGATCGCGTCGTTGCGGGCAATCATGCCGAGATCGCCGTGATTCGCCTCGGCCGGATGAACGAAAAAGGCCGGCGTTCCCGTCGAGGCCAGCGTGGCCGCGATCTTCGAGCCGATATGGCCGCTTTTGCCCACGCCGGTGACGATGACACGCCCGTTGATGCGGGAAATCGCCTCCACCGCCTGGGCGAACGGCTCGGACAGGCCGTTGTTCAGCGCCGCGGCAAGGGCGGCGACACCCGCCTGTTCGATCGAAACCGTGCGCAACGCAGAGGCGATGGACGAGGCGCGGTCTGGCGACCGTTTGAGCAGTGCAAGCGGCATGGCCCTGCGCTTAACGCTTTGTCGCAGCGCTGTCCATGGGCTTGCGGCTGCACGGAACACTCTCAACCCATCGTTAACCATCGGCGTTTACGGTTCGGTAAGCATGGCGCTCGGGCGCCACCCTAGCGTTGGAAGTACATGCCGCGGCTTCGCAAAAAGCTCCTGTCCGGCCTGCGTGCGCAGGCGTTCGGCCTTGTCGCCTCGGCAAGTGTCCTGGCTTCGGCTGCGCCGGTGTGGGCGCAGCAGGCGCCAGGCCTGCGCGGCGCGATGCCGTCCGGCGGCACGACGCAGGCGGCCGCCGCCGGCACATCGGCAACCGCGACCAATCAGGCAGCGACTGCCTACACGCCGGCAAGCGACGGTGCGACCGCCGACGACCCGGCCGCCGTCGACGCCGACGGCAGCCTGTTTCCACGGGACGCAAGCGATGCCGGCGACTTCGCCGAGCCTGCGGCACCAGCATCCCGGAGCCCGAGCACGGCCCGCGACCGCCGCCAGCAGCGCGAACAGGAACTGCAGCGGCAGGCGGCTCCCGCCCCCAATACCAACGAGGCCGGCGGCATCGAGAGGACCGGCTCGATCGACCCGGCGGAACGGATCGGCGTGCCGGACAGCGCGGAGCGGGTCGAGGCGATCCAGGACATCGATCCGGTCAGGGCGGAAGACTCGCCCTTCGCGCCGCTCGGCATCCGCGTCGGCACCTTCATCCTGCGCCCGTCGATCGAACAGGGCATCACCACCACCTCCAACGCCGACTACAGCATCGACGGCAAGGAGGCCGTGCTGTCGGAGACGACGCTGCGGCTGAACGCGATTTCCGACTGGACCCACAATTCGGCGACGCTCGACGCCTACGGCACCTTCCGCGAATCGCTATCCGGCTATGACATAAGCGAGTTGCGCGCCGGCGGCCTGGCCGCCCTCAACCTCGACCTCACCGAGGAGCTGCGCGCACGCGCCACCCTCGGTTATGACCGCGCGCCCGAGACCGCCGCCTCGCCGGTGGTCATCGAGGGCACGATCGAGGACCCGATCCGCCAGACCTTCAGCGCCAGCCTCGGTCTCGACAAGGACGTCGGCAAGGCGCGCTTCGGCATAACCGGCCGCCTCGAGCACGACGCCTATGGCGACGCCGACCTGTCGAACGGCGATGTACTGTCGCAGGAGGACCGCAACTCGACCCTGGCGACGATCACGCTGCGCGGCGGTTACGAGATTTCGCCGACGCTCACCCCTTTCGTCGAGCTTGAAGGCGGCCATCGCTTCTACCAGGAAGAGGTCGACGCCAGCGGCTATCGCCGCTCGTCGGACCGCGTCGGCGCGCGCGGCGGCGTTGCGATCGACGTTTCGGAGAAGCTGAGCGGCGAATTGTCGGCCGGGTGGATCCGCGAGGAATTCGAGGACGACCGGCTGGAGCCGATCGAGGGGCCGACCCTGGCGGCATTGGTGTCATGGTCGCCGGAGCGCGGCACCGAGGTCAACCTGTCGGCGGAAACCATCGTCGAAGGCACGACAACGGCCGGCGAGAGCGGCTCGATCCTGCATTCGGGCCGGCTGTCGGTGCAGCGCGAGATTCGCTCCAACCTCACCGCCAATGCCGCAATTGGCGCCGGCTATCGCGATTATTCCGGCAGCGACGAGGACGACGTCCTGTTCAACGCGGAAGTCGGCGCGACATGGTGGCTGAACCGCTACGCCGGCCTGACCGGCCGGCTGCGCTACGAGAGCCTGTCGAGCAGCTTCGACGGCCGCGGCTACGACGCGAAGAGCGCCTTCCTCGGCCTGACCGTCCAGCGCTGAGGCGGCAGCCTATTCGGCCGCCTTGTTGTGGGCGGGGTCGAGATCGGCGATCAGCCGGTCGAGCATCGCCAGCACCGTGTTGCGCATGTCCGGGCGCGCCAGCGCGAACGCGATGTTGGCCTCGACGAAACCTTCCGGCGAGCCGCAGTCGAACGTGCTGCCGCGATAGTGATAGCCGAAGAACGGCTGCTGCTTCTCGAGCTTCAGCATGCCGTCGGTGAGCTGGATTTCGTTGCCGGCGCCGCGCTCCTGGGTTTCGAGCACCTCGAATATCTCAGGCTGCAGGATGTAGCGGCCGTTGATGAACAGGTTCGACGGCGCGGTACCCTGCTTCGGCTTCTCCACCATGGCGGTGATCTCGAAACCGTTGTGGACCTCGCGTCCCTTGCCGACGATGCCGTATTTGTGGGCCTCGGCCGGGTCGCATTCCTGCACGGCGATGATGTTGTTGCCGGTTTCGCTGTAAAGCTCCACCATTTCCTTCAGGCAGCTCTTCTGCGACTGCATGATCATGTCCGGCAGGAGCAGCGCGAACGGTTCGTCGCCGACGAGGTCGCGGGCGCACCAGACGGCGTGACCGAGCCCGAGCGGCACCTGCTGGCGGGTGAAGCTGGTCTGGCCCGGCCCAGGCTGCAACTGCTTGAGGTAGTCGAGCTGGCTGGTCTTGCCGCGTTGCGCCAGCGTGTCGTAGAGTTCGAACTGCACGTCGAAATGATCCTCGATCACAGCCTTGTTACGGCCAGTGACGAAAATGAAGTGCTCGATGCCGGCTTCGCGTGCCTCGTCGACGACATACTGGATTACCGGCCGGTCGACGACGGTCAGCATCTCCTTCGGAATGGACTTGGTTGCAGGCAGGAAACGGGTTCCAAGCCCGGCGACAGGGAAAACCGCTTTTCTTACGCGCTTCATGTCAGTCATCCCGTTTCGACTAGAGGGCGAGAGGCGCACTTGCGATCGTCATCTTGGCGCCGGAATCTAAGAATATTTTCCCGCTGATACAACACAAGAGTGGATGTCCTCCTAAACCGTGCGCATGAATTTTCGTTCCGGCCAGACCTATGGTAAACTCCTTGCTAACCGCTTTGGTGGTGAATGAGTCTTCAGCATCTTGGACTGGAGGGAAACATGCTCGTTCGCACAAGACGCGTTGTCGGCGCACTTGCAGCCGCAGGCCTGTCGCTTGCCGTCATGGCATCCGCAACCGGCCAGGCGCTTGCCGACGCCGGCTTCGAGCGCTGGGTGGCGGGCTTTCGCGCCACGGCGGCGCAAAGCGGCATTTCCAGGACGACCTATGACCGCGCCTTCCGCGGCGTCACGGCGCCCGATCCGGAGGTGATCGAGAAGGCGCGCTATCAGCCGGAATTCACGGCGCCGGTGTGGGACTATTTCGACAACCGGGTGCACGAGCAGTCGGTCGAGGTCGGCCGCGCCATGGCGCGCAAGTACAAGCCCTGGCTCGACAAGATCGAGGCCCGCTTCGGCGTCGATCGCAACATCCTGCTCGCCATCTGGTCGATGGAATCGAACTATGGCGAGATCCTCAAGAACGACAAGGTGATGCGCAATGTCGTGCGCTCGCTGGCGACCCTCGCCTACGCCGACAAGCGCCGCGCGAAGTTCGCCCGCACCCAGCTGATCGCCGCGCTCGGGATATTGCAGTCGGGCGACATCGACGAGAGCCACCTCACCGGCTCATGGGCCGGCGCCATGGGGCACACGCAGTTCATCCCGACTTCGTACAAGGCCTACGCGGTCGACATGGACGGCAACGGCAAACGCGACATCTGGAACTCGGTGCCGGACGCTCTGGCGACGGCCGCCAATCTGCTCAAGAAGAACGGCTGGCAGCCCGGCAAGACCTGGGGGTACGAGGTGACCCTGCCGGAGAGCGGCAAGTTTCCCAAGGGATCGATGACGCTGTCGAAATGGAACGCGCTTGGCGTGACCCGGCCGAGCGGCAAGCCGTTCCGCAACGGTGGCGACAATGCCGAACTGAAGCTGCCGGACGGGCGCGGCGGCCCGGCCTTCCTGATGACCAAGAACTTCTACGTGCTGAAGCGCTACAACAACGCCGACAAATACGCGCTGGCCGTCGGCCTGCTGGCCGACCAGATCGCCGGCTACGGCCAGCTGGCGCAGGACTGGAAGCGGCCCTTCACCAAGCTCAGCTTCACCGAGAAGCAAGAACTGCAGCAGCGGCTTTCGGCGCACGGCTATTACGACGGCAAGGCCGACGGCAAGATCGGCGAGGGTTCGCGCTCGGCGATCAAGGCCTTCCAGCAGCAGGCCGGCATGGCGGCCGACGGCCATCCGAGTCTCGAAGTGCTGCAGAACCTGCGGCAGAGATAAGCGGAGGAGCGTTTGCAGGCCGGACCACGCCGACCCTTCGCCTGGTCCCGCCTGCCGCTTGCCGTGCTGGCGGCCGTAGTCGTGTTTGCCGGCCTGATCCTCACGGCCGTGCCGCCGGTTCTGGCGCAGGAGGCGCGGCCTTGGTCGCTGCGCGATCTGTTCATGCCGCGCCGCGAACGGGCCGCACCACCTGAAAACACCGTGCCTGGAAAACCGGCCAAACCTGCACGCGCCAAACCGAAGAAGAATCCGGCCGTTCAACGGGTCGTGGAGCCGGAGGTGGTCGTCGAGGCCAAGGCGCCCGATGCCAAGGTCGTGCTGGTGCTCGGCGACTTCGTCGGCAGCGGGCTGGCCGAAGGCCTCAACGCCGTGTTCGCCACGAATCCAGGCGTTCGCATAGCCGACCGTACCAACGGGGCGTCGGGTTTCGTCCGCGAGGATCATTTCGACTGGCCGGGCCAGGTCGCTGGAATGATCGCTGCCGAGCGCCCCACGGTCGTGGTGGCGCTGTTCGGGGCGAACGACCGCCAGCAGATGCGCATCGGCAACGCGCGCGAGACTTTGCGTTCCGAAGCCTGGAATCGCGAATACACAGCGCGCGCCGCCAGCTTCGCCAGCGTCGTGTCCGTAGACGACATTCCGTTCGTCTGGGTCGGCACGCCGCCGTTCCGCTCGGCCAAGAGCTCGACCGACATGCTCGCCTTCAACGAAATCTACCGCAAGGTTGCCGCCGATGTCGGCGCCGAGTTCATCGACGTCTGGGAAGGCTTCGTCGACGAGAATGGCACTTTCGTCACCACCGGCCCCGACATCGCCGGCCAGCCGGTGAAACTGCGCGCCGGCGACGGCATCAATTTCACCCAGGCCGGCAAACGAAAGCTCGCTTTCTATACGGAAAAGCCCCTGAGGCGGCTGCTCGGCGAGGCCGGCACGCCCGCGTCCGGAACCGGCGGCGTGCCGGCGATCGGCCCCGTTGCGCCGGGAGCGCCTGCCGACCGCACGGCGCCGATCGCGCTCGACGACCCCGAACTCGACGGCGGCGCGGAGCTTCTCGGCGCCAGCGTCACGCCGAAGCCTGCCGCTCAGCCGGCTGCCGACGATGACGCAGCAACGGCCGCGGCAGGGCGTGCAGACGATTTTTCCTGGCCGCGCGGCAGCAACGCCTCGGTATCGACGTCCGTCGACCACGACATCGAAACGGTCTCGACCGGCACCAGCCGGCCGACATCCGCGCCGGCGGCCAACTGAACCGCGTCAGCGCGGCAGCACGCTCGTTCCCATAAGCGCCTCGTCGATCGAGCGGGCTGCCTGACGGCCCTCGCGGATCGCCCAAACCACCAGCGACTGGCCACGGCGCACGTCGCCGGCGGCGTAGAGCCGGTCGACGCTGGTGCGATAGTCCTGGTCGTTGGCGGCGACGTTGATCGAACGGCGGCTGTCCTTGACCACCTTCAGGTTGGCCCCCAGTTCCTTGACCAGGCCATCCTCGAACGGGCCGGCGAAGCCTATGGCGATGAAGGCGAGATCGGCACGAATGACGAACTCTGTGCCGGCGACGGGCTGGCGCTTTTCGTCGACCTCGCAGCATTTCACGCCGGTGAGTTGCCCTTCCTCGCCGATGAACTCGAGGGTAGCGACCTGAAACTCGCGTTCCGCGCCCTCGGCCTGCGACGAGGAGGTGCGCATCTTGGTGGCCCAGTACGGCCACACCGCGAGCTTGTTTTCCTTCTCGGGCGGCTGGGGGCGGATATCGAGCTGCGTTACCCGGACCGCGCCCTGTCGAAAGGCAGTACCGACGCAGTCGGAAGCCGTATCGCCGCCGCCGACGACCACGACATGCTTGCCGCCGGCCAGGATCGGCTCCGACGGCCAGCCGACCGAGACGACGTTCTCGCCGCCCACACGCTTGTTCTGCTGCACCAGATAAGGCATCGCATCATGTACGCCATCGAACTCCGCGCCCGGAATGCCGGCCGGGCGCGGCGTCTCTGAACCGCCGCAATAGAGCACGGCGTCATGCGTCGCCAGCAGATCCTCGACCGTCCTGTCGACACCGACATTGACGCCGCAATGGAAGGTCACGCCCTCGCCTTTCATCTGCTCGACGCGGCGGTCGATGAAATGCTTTTCCATCTTGAAGTCGGGGATGCCGAAACGCATCAGCCCGCCGGGCTTCGATTCGCGCTCGTAGACATGCACGTCGTGGCCGACGCGCGCCAGTTGCTGGGCCGCGGCCATGCCGGCCGGGCCCGAACCGACGATCGCCACCGTCTTGCCGGTCTTCTTCTCGGCCGGCTGCGGCCGCACCAGCCCGAGTTCGTAAGCCTTGTCGGCCAGCGCCTGTTCGACCGTCTTGATGGCGACGGGAATGTCCTCGAGGTTGAGCGTGCACGCCTCCTCGCACGGCGCCGGGCAGATGCGCCCGGTGAATTCCGGGAAATTGTTGGTGCTGTGCAGGTTGCGGATCGCCGCCACCCAGTCGCCATTGTAGACGAGGTCGTTCCAGTCCGGGATCTGGTTGTGGATCGGGCAACCGGTCGGGCCATGGCAGAACGGCACGCCGCAATCCATGCAGCGTGCGGCCTGTTTCTCGACCTCCTTGTCCGACATCGGCAGCGTGAACTCGCGGAAATGCCGGATGCGGTCGGAAGCCGGCTGGTACTTGTGCACCTGCCGGTCGATCTCGAGAAAACCTGTTACCTTGCCCATATTAATTCCAACTTCGCTCGGTCTTTAAAAAATGCGGCTACTGCTGCAGCCAATTCTCGACTTTCAGCCCGGAGACCCTAGAGAACTCGCCGACATTTGCCGTTACCAGGATCGCATCCAATGACAGAGCGTGGGCGGCGATCAGCATGTCGTTGGGGCCGATCGGAGTGCCCTTGCGCCTGAGCTCGGCTCTGAGTGCCCCATAGCGCTGGTCAGCCGGTTGCTCCAGCGGCAAGATTGGCAACACTGAAAGCACCTGTTTCATCTGCTCTCTCAGCCGACTGCTCTGTTTTAGATTGAGCCCGTACTCGATCTCTCCGTTTACGATAATGCTTGTCGCCACGGCGTCGGCGCCAACTTTCCTGATCTGCCGGGCAATCGGGCCTTTCGGATCATCAGCTAGGCTGGACACCGCGTTCGTATCCAAAAGATAGAGTGTCATAGCGCGACATCGTCCAAAGGCAGGAGGTCATTGTCGTCGATGTCCGGAAACCGGTCTTCCGGACCAAGCGGCTCCAACATGGCCAGCACCTCCAGCAGGGTTGGCTTCTTCTTGACCGGCTCCAATATCAACTTCCCGCCCGCATCCCTGGTTATCAACACCTCGTCGCCTTCGAACTCGAACTCCTTCGGTATCCTCACCGCTTGGCTTCGGCCGTTGCGGAACAAACTTGCTGTCCGAACGTCCCTGTCATGCGTATTCATGGGACCACCTTCATCTGGCATATGCTTGAGCATATGCCAGATGGCCAGTTGCATCAAGTTTCGGGCCTACTCCGCTGCCACGCTCATCCGGAGCCGCTCCATCTCCTGCAGTGCCCGGCGGTATTCTACCGGCATGACCTTGCGGAATTTCGGCCGGTAGGTGGCCCAGTTCTCCAGAATGTCCTTGGCGCGGGTCGAGCCGGTATAGTGGGCGTGGTTGGAGATGAGCTGCACCAGCCGCTCCTCGTCGTGCCGGGTCATGTCGCCGGACACGTCGACGCGGCCCTTGTGGGCGATGTCGCCGCCGTGGTGATGCAGCTTCTCCAGCATGTCGTCCTCTTCCGGGACGGGCTCCAGCTCGACCATCGCCATGTTGCAGCGCTCGGCGAAGTCGCCCTCCTCGTCGAGCACGTAGGCAACGCCGCCGGACATGCCGGCCGCGAAGTTGCGCCCGGTCTTGCCGATGACCACCACCACGCCGCCGGTCATGTATTCGCAACCGTGGTCACCGACGCCTTCGACGACCGCCGCCGCACCCGAGTTGCGCACCGCGAACCGCTCACCGGCGACGCCGCGGAAATAGCACTCGCCTTCGATGGCGCCGTAGAGCACGGTATTGCCGACGATGATGGAATCTTCCGCGACGATGCGCGCGTCGTCCGGCGGGCGGATGACGATGCGGCCGCCCGACAGCCCCTTGCCGACATAGTCGTTGCCGTCGCCGACCAGCTCGAACGAGATGCCGCGCGTCAGGAAGGCGCCGAACGACTGGCCGGCGGTACCGATGAGGCGCACCGAGATCGTCTCGTCCTTCAGGCCCTTGTGCTTGAAGCGCCTGGCCACCTCGCCGGCAAGCATGGCGCCGGTCGAGCGGTCGACGTTGCGTATCGGCACCTCGATCTTCACCGGCAGCCTGCTTTCCAGCGCCGGCCGCGCCTGTTCGATCAGCGTGCGATCGAGCACGTCGTCGATCGGGTGCTTCTGCCGCTCGGTCCAGTGCGTGGCCTCGGCCGGTGCGTCCGGCTTGAAGAACACGCGGCTGAAGTCGAGGCCGCTGGCCTTCCAGTGGTCGATCAACTGCCGCTTCTCCAGCAGGTCGGAAGCGCCGACGATCTGGTCGAGATGCGAGAAACCCATCGCCGACAGCAGCTCTCGCACCTCTTCCGCCACGTAGAAGAAGTAGTTGATGACATGCTCGGGCGTGCCCTTGAAGCGCTTGCGCAGCACCGGATCCTGGGTGGCGACGCCGACCGGGCAGGTGTTGAGGTGGCACTTGCGCATCATGATGCAGCCGGCGGCGATCAGCGGCGCCGTCGAGAAGCCGAATTCGTCGGCGCCGAGCAAGGCACCGATGATGACGTCGCGCCCGGTCCTCAGACCGCCGTCGACCTGTAGGGCGACCCTGCTGCGCAGGCCGTTCAGCACCAGCGTCTGGTGCGTCTCGGCAAGGCCCATCTCCCACGGCGAGCCGGCATGCTTGAGCGATGTCAGCGGCGACGCACCGGTGCCGCCGTCATAACCGGCGATGGTGATGTGGTCGGCACGCGCCTTGGCGACGCCCGCCGCGACCGTGCCGACGCCGACCTCGGAGACGAGCTTGACCGACACGTCGGCCTCCGGGTTGACGTTCTTCAGGTCGAAGATGAGCTGCGCCAAATCCTCGATCGAGTAGATGTCATGGTGCGGCGGCGGCGAGATCAGGCCGACGCCCTGCGTCGAATGCCGGGTCTTGGCGATGGTCGCGTCGACCTTGTGGCCGGGCAGCTGACCGCCCTCGCCCGGCTTGGCGCCCTGCGCGACCTTGATCTGCATGACGTCCGAGTTGACCAGATATTCGGCAGTGACGCCGAAGCGGCCCGACGCGACCTGCTTGATCGCCGAACGCTCCGGGTTGGCCCCGCCGCCCGGCAGCGGCAGGTAACGGTCCGGCTCCTCGCCGCCCTCGCCGGTGTTCGACTTGCCGCCGATCTTGTTCATCGCGCGGGCCAGGGTGGAGTGCGCCTCCCGGCTGATCGAGCCGAACGACATCGCACCGGTCGAGAAGCGCCGGACGATGTCTGCCGCCGGCATCACCGCGTCGAGCGGCACCTTGTGGCGGCCGGTGGCTTCGGCCATGCGGATGTCGAACAGGCCGCGGATGCTCTTGGCCCGTGCAGCCACGCTGTCGATCTGCGCGGAGAACTCCTTGAAGGTGTCCCACGAGCCCTGCCGGACGGCGTGCTGCAGCGAGGCCACCGCGTCGGGCGACCAGATGTGCGCCTCGCCGCGCATGCGGTAGAGATATTCGCCGCCGACCTCCAGCGCGTTGCGAAGCACGGGGTCGTCGCCGAAGGCATCGTTGTGGCGGGAGACCGTCTCCGCCGCGATCTCGTCGAGGCCGACGCCCTCGATGGTGGTCGCGGTGCCGGTGAAATACCTGGCGATGAAATCCGACTTTAGCCCGATGGCGTCGAATATCTGGGCGCCGCAATAGGACTGGTAGGTGGAGATGCCCATCTTGGACATCACCTTGAGGATGCCTTTGCCGAGCGACTTGATGTAACGGGTGACCACCTCGTAGGCGTCGACCTCGGCCGGCAGCTCGCCGCGCTTGTGCATGTCGAGCAGCGTGTCGAAGGCGAGATACGGGTTGATCGCCTCGGCGCCGTAGCCGGCGAGGCAGCAGAAATGATGCACCTCGCGCGGCTCGCCGGATTCGACGACCAGCCCGACCGAGGTGCGCAGGCCCTTGCGGATCAGGTGGTGGTGCACGGCCGCCGTCGCCAGCAGCGCCGGGATGACGATGCGGTCGGGCCCGACCTGTCGGTCGGACAGGATGATGATGTTGTAGCCGCCGGCGACCGCCGCCTCGGCGCGGTCGCACAGCCGCTCGACCGCGCCGGCCATGCCGGCCGCCCCTTCGGTCGCCGAATAGGTGATGTCGATCGTCTTGGTGTCGAAGCGGTCCTCGGTGTGGCCGATCGACCTGATCTTCTCCAGATCGCCGTTGGTGAGGATGGGCTGGCGCACTTCCAGCCGCTTCTTGCGCGACGAGCCGACGAGATCGAAGATGTTCGGCCGCGGCCCGATGAAGGAGACGAGGCTCATCACCAGTTCCTCGCGGATCGGGTCGATCGGCGGGTTGGTGACCTGCGCGAAGTTCTGCTTGAAGTAGGTGTAGAGCAGCTTCGCCTTGTCCGACATCGCCGAGATCGGCGTGTCGGTACCCATGGAGCCGACCGCCTCCTGGCCGGTCGTCGCCATCGGCGACATCAGCAGCTTCACGTCTTCCTGGGTGTAGCCGAAGGCCTGCTGGCGGTCGAGCAGCGAGACGTCCTTGCGCAGGGCGCGCGGCTCGACCGGGCTGAGGTTCTCCAGCACGAGCTGGGTGCGCTTCAGCCAGTCGCGGTAGGGATGCTGGGCGGCGATCTCCTTCTTCACCTCCTCGTCGGAGATGATGCGGCCCTCGACCAGGTCGATCAGCAGCATCCTGCCGGGCTGCAGGCGCCACTTGCGCACGATGTGTTTTTCGGCGACCGGCAGCACGCCGGCCTCCGAGGCGAGGATGACCCGGTCGTCGTCGGTGACGATGTAGCGCGCGGGGCGCAGGCCGTTGCGGTCCAGCGTCGCGCCGATCTGGCGGCCGTCGGTGAAGCACACCGCCGCCGGGCCGTCCCACGGCTCCATCAGCGCGGCGTGATATTCATAGAACGCCTTGCGGTCGGCATCCATCGACTTGTTGCCGGCCCAGGCTTCCGGGATCAGCATCATCATCGAATGCGCCAGGCTGTAACCACCCTGGAACAGGAATTCGAGCGCGTTGTCGAAACAGGCCGTGTCGGACTGGCCCTCGTAGGAGATCGGCCACAGCTTGGAGATGTTGTTGCCGAACAGCTCGCTGTCGACGGACGCCTGCCGCGCCGCCATCCAGTTGTTGTTGCCGCGTACGGTGTTGATCTCGCCGTTGTGGGCGACCATGCGATATGGGTGCGCCAGCTTCCACGATGGGAAGGTGTTGGTCGAGAAGCGCTGGTGGACGAGGATGAGCGCCGTCTCGAAGCGCGGGTCGGTAAGGTCCTTGTAATAGGCGGCGACCTGATAGGCGAGGAACATGCCCTTGTAGACGATCGTGCGCGCCGACAGCGACACGCAATAGGCACCGATGTCGCGGTTGTTGTTTTCCGCGTAGATGCGCCCGGAGATGACCTTGCGCAGCAGATAGAGCCGCGCCTCGTACTCCTCGTCGTTGTCGATGTCGGGCGTGCGCCCGATGAACACCTGGCGATGGAACGGCTCGGCGGCGACGATCTCCGGTGCCTTGGACAGCGACGAATTGTCGACCGGCACGTCGCGGAAACCGATCAGCGGCAGGCCTTCGGACTGCGCGGCCTCCTGGATGATCTCGTTGACATGGGCGCGCAGCTCCTCGTCCTGCGGCATGAACCAGTGGCCGACGCCATACTGGCCGGGCGGCGGCAGTTCGATGTCCTGCCTGGCCATTTCCTCGCGGAAGAAGCGGTCGGGGATCTGCACCAGCACGCCGGCGCCATCGCCCATCAGCGGGTCGGCGCCCACCGCGCCGCGATGTGTCAGGTTTTCCAGCATGGCGAGACCGTCGACGACGATCTGGTGCGACTTCACGCCCTTCATCTGAGCGATGAAGCCGACGCCACAGGCATCGTGCTCGTTGCGCGGATCGTAGAGGCCTTGCGCTGCCGGAACGGTTTTGACGGCGACGGCATTCGTCGAGGCGGCAACCTGCCGCGCGCCCGCCGAAACTGGCTTGTCCATCATCGCCTTGTCCTCCGTCCGCTTGCGTCTCCCGGCCATCCGCCGCCCCAGGTGAAGCTGCATTGGCTCAAGATGCGTCGTAATCCGAAATCGGCCGCTCGCCGCCGTCGACCCGATTGCAGCCGCAGGCCGGACAAGTGTCAATCCGACAAGCAGACGCAGGGGTCGCACAACGAGCCGGAACGGCACCTTCTCGGAGCTCGATCCGGCGACTGCTGCGCGGATAATTAAGACAGCACTACTGTCCTAAATTCTTTATGGCAGAAACCCTTTTCCTGTACAAGACCGAATCGAAAACAATCGGGCACAAGCACGAAACAAAATGTCTCGCAGATCAGTCTGCGCGCAATTTCCGGTCGCCGGCGAAGAATTGCTGACAGCATCAATCCAGGCATGGCATGTGGCCCTTGAATCCGGGCGTCCAATGCCTTTCAGCCAAGCTCCGTCAACTCGTCTCGTGGATGGTTCGTATGCAGTTCTCATCGGATAACTGGGCCGGCGCCCATCCAGCGATCGCGGAAAACCTGGCGCGGCGCGCAACAGGGTACGAGACCGCCTACGGCGACGGTACGCTGGACAAGACCGTGGCGCGGACCTTCAGCGACATTTTCGAACGCGAGGTCGCGGTGTTTTACGTCGCCACGGGCTCGGCCGCCAACGCGCTGGCGTTGACCTCGGTATCCAAGCCCGGCGGCCTCGTCTTCGCGCACCGCGAGGCGCACATCCTGGAGGACGAATGCGGGGCGCTCGAACACCTGTCCGGCGGCACGCGCATTTTCCCGGTGGATGGCGCCAACGGAAAAATGTCCGGTGAGGCCCTGCGCGCGGCCATCGACCGATTCGCCGGCGAGTTCGTGCATGCGGGCCGACCGGCGGCGGTATCGCTGACGCAGGCGACGGAAGCGGGTACCGTGCATTCGCTTGACGAGTTGGCCGCCCTCGCTTCGACCGCGAAGGAATTCGGCCTCCCCGTTCACATGGACGGCGCGCGTTTCGCCAACGCTCTGGTATCGCTCGGCTGCACGCCCGCCGAAATGACCTGGAAGAGCGGCGTCGACCTGTTGTCGTTCGGCGGCACCAAGAATGGCTGCTGGTGCGCGGAAGCGATCATCCTGTTCGATACGGCTCGGGCCAAGGATATGGCCTTCATCCGCAAGCGCGCGACACAGCTTTTTTCCAAGTCGCGATTCATTTCCGCTCAGTTCGAGGCCTATTTCGCCGACAATCTCTGGCTGCGCACCGCCAAGCACGCCAACGCGATGGCGGCCCGGCTGGCCGGCGTGTTCCGGGAGTCCGGCAGCGCTCGCCTCGCCTGGGAACCGCAGGCCAACGAAGTCTTCGCGATCATGAAAAGGCAGACGATGGAAAGGATGTTCGCCGCCGGCGCGGCCTTCTACGACTGGCGCCCACCATATGGCTTTACGGGTTCGATCGACGACGACGAGGTGATGTGCCGGCTGGTGACCAGCTTTGCCACGACGGAGAAAGACGTGGATGCGCTGGCGGCGCTGATCAACTGAAGGAAACGGACGCGATCGCGTGGAAGCCGCGGTCACGGAACCGCTGGCTTGACCTTGTTCGAACTACCGGGACGACCAATCGTTCCGGCGTGTCGCCACTGAGCGGAGTTGCTTGTCAGGGGCGATAGTTCCCGACGGCACAAACGAAAAGCGGCGCCCCGAAGGACGCCGCTCGCAAGAGAAGAAGCGCTTGCCTCAGTTGACGGCGTTCGCCTCGATCTGCTTGGCCTTGGCCGCGGCCGCGGTGATCGCGATCTTGCGCGGCTTCAGCTCCTCGGGAACGTTGCGCTTCAGATCAATGTGCAGAAGGCCGTTCTTGAGGGCGGCGCCGACGACCTCGACATGGTCGGCAAGCTGGAAGCGGCGCTCGAAAGCCCGCCCGGCAATGCCTCGATAGATGACCTCGCTGCCTTCGCCGGTGTTCTCTTCCTTGCGCTCACCCTTTACGCTGAGCACGTTGCGGTGGGACTGGATGTCGATGTCGCTGTCCGAAAAGCCCGCTACCGCCATGGTGATGCGATAGGAATCCTCGCCGGTTCGCTCGATGTTGTAGGGCGGATAGGACTGGCCGCTCTCCGGCTGGCCGAGCGAATCGAGCAGCGTGAAGAGGCGGTCGAAGCCGACGGTGGAGCGATAAAGCGGGGAAAAATCGACGTGACGCATTGTCTGTTCTCCTGTTGAGCAACATAGGCGTTTTGACCGTTGCGGGACCCGTTTTTGGCGTCCCGCAGGGATCAGCGGCCCCGTTCTGGCGACCGCGAAATCTATTTGGGTGAGGCTTCCGGCCATTTCAAGGGAATATCCCGGCGCCTGCTGCGTTCGCACAGATGAACGGCAGATGAACCCGACCTTCGGGCTGCATTCAGCCAGGCCCGGCTATTATCCAGGTGCATCAAGAGAAAGCGTGGCGCCTCGGCGCCACGCGACGGGGCCGAGCCGGGTGTACCGTCCCTTCCTCCCGGGTCGACAAAGGGCCGGAGGTCCGCAGCAGCGGCCTCCGGCCTGCTCCATTGGGGCGCCCATTGCAATTGCCGGTCGGCTGTCTAGTTTCGGGCTAGCCCAAAACCGCCAAGCGCGAGAACCGACGACAACCAGCAAGCCGATGGACGATTTCTTCTTCGATATCCCCGGCAATCCACGGCCCGACAATGCCGTCTGCGGCTTTCTGACGACGCGCGACCGCGTGCGCCTGCGTTACGCGCGCTTCACCCCCGATGGCCACCAGAACGGCACGGTCGTGGTGCTGACGGGCCGCAACGAGTGCATCGAGAAATATTTCGAGACCATCCGCCACATCTCCAGCCGTGGGCTGGCCAGCGTCATCATGGACTGGCGCGGCCAGGGCGGGTCGGATCGGCTGATGCGCGACCCGCTGCGCGGCCATGTCGCCAGCTTCGACCACTACGTCACCGATCTCGACCAGTTATTCACCGAGATCGTGCTGCCGGACTGTCGCGGCCCCTACTTCGTGCTTGCGCATTCGACTGGCTCGCTGATCGCGCTGCTGGCATCGCCGTCGCTTGCCAACCGGGTGCGGCGCATGGTCCTGGTCGCGCCGTTTCTCGGCGTCATCGGGCTGCCGCTGTCGATGCGTAACGTCCAGCGCGTGATGAGCGTGCTGTACTGGATGGGTGTGCGCCGGTTCTATGCCTACGGCGGCAGGCGCCCGCCTCAGCCGCCGCCTTTCGCCAACAACAAGCTGACGACGGACCACAACCGTTATCGCCGCAACACGCTGCTTTACGAAACCCATCCGCGGCTGGCGCTGGGCGGCCCGACGGTATCGTGGGTGCGCGCGGCCTGCATCGCCTCCGACCGCATTCAGGCACCCGCCTTCACGGCGAGTTATCGTATCCCGACCCTGTTCGTGGCAGCTGGCGCCGACGAGGTAGTATCGACGCCGGCGATCGAAGCTTATGTCCGAAGGCTGAAGACCGCCTCGCTGATCACCATCGACGGCGCCCGCCACGAGATCCTGCAGGAGCGCGACATCTATCGCCAGCAGTTGCTGGCCGCCTTTGACGCCTTCGTTCCGGGCGGCGACAGCAACCCATTGCCCCTGCATGTCGATCCCGCGGCCTGACCTGTCTCTTTTCCTCCAGAGTGAAAGAGCAGCGACAGCGGGCACAAACCGTCTCGAACCAGTTTCGCCCCGGGGCATAAAGGCATTTTTCAGCGGCCGAAGCCTGTCATACCGGTTCAGTCCGTCCGACTGAACCGCATGTCCCAGTTGGTCTCCCACGTTTCGCCACCGTCGGCGGAGAAGGCCTGCTGCCACCGGGCAGAGTTTTCGGTGATCTCGGACCAGATGAAGCGAACCTTGATGGGCTTTCCGTCAAACACGTCGTCGCACAGGAACGTGCCGACACCATTCTCGAACGAGCCTCGCACCGGCACGTCGATGACCGACGGATAACGCCCGTCGATCCACCAGATCGCCCACAGCCCGGTCGCTGGATCGAAGGTTCGTACAGCCGCCGCGCGATAGGTGCCTTCGGGGAAATCGATCATATTGTCTTCGACATTTCCGAAGCCGCCGAGCATCGGACGCGTCTCGCTGATGCCGGAGAATTCGTCCCAGTTGGTGTCGCCCTCGAGTCGCTTGCGCAGCCTACGATGACGAACATTCCATCGCCCGAACAGCCGATCGAAATCGGCATGACCGCAAGTTTGCGCCTCGTTGCGATGGATGACCGAGGACTGATCCGACACTACATTGCCCCGCCGAGAAATTTCGCTCTGTTGCAAGCTAGCATCGCCCTGCTGACATCGCTCTGTCAGGACGCTTTCGGAGGACGTAGGCCCTCACCCCTCCCGCAGTATTTCCATGGCTGCCACGTGCAACTCCGGCGTGGCCGCCGCGATGATGTCGCCGCCGCCTTCGGCCGGCCGGCCGTCGAACGTGGTGACCACACCGCCAGCCTGTTCGATGATCGGGATCAACGCGGCGATGTCGTACGACTGCAGCCCCGGATCGGCGACGATGTCGACCTGGCCGGCAGCAACCATGGCGAAGGCGTAACAGTCGGTGCCGTAGCGGGCGAGACGCACCTTGCTTTCAAGCCGATCGTAACGCCCACGCATCTCCCCCTTGAACAGGTGCGGCGTGGTGGTGAACAGGATGGCGTCGGCCAGGGCCGTTGTCTTGCGCGTTTCCAACTGTCGCGCTCCGCCCGGCCCCTCGTAACGGGCGCCCTCCCCCGTGGCGTAAAATAGCTCGCCCGTGAACGGCTGCGACATCAGGCCGGCGACAGCGTCACCGTCGACCGTGAGGCCTACCAGCGTACCCCACACCGGGATGCCGGAGATGAAGGCGCGGGTGCCGTCAATCGGGTCGATGATCCAGCGGTGCCGGCTGGCGAGGTTTTCGGCGCCATGTTCCTCGCCGAGAATGCCATGGTCGGGATATTCCGCCTTGATGACGGCGCGGATCGCCCGTTCGGCCTCGCGGTCGGCCTCCGTCACCGGGTCGAAACCTGCCGCGAGCTTGTTGGATACGGTGCCTTGGCTGCGGAAACGCGGCAGCGTCTCGGCCGCCGCGGCGGCTGCGATGCGGCGCAGGAAGTCTGCGGGAACAGTCACGGAGGGTCCTTTCCGGCACGGCGGCTCAGTTTGTGGCGAAAATGTCACATAACTTTCCCGACGGCATTAAAACATCATCCTGAATTAAGAACTCCGCCAGGATCACTTGACATTTGTGCGATGCACAATATGCTCATATTTGAACAGGGTTTCCCTGTTCATGCCCTCCTTGGGCGTTTCCTCCCTAGACTTGGACCGCGTTGTGCGAACAACGCGGTTTTTTTTGACCCGGGCGCTACTCCGCGGCAAGCGGGAGTTCCGCGAACAGGTGGTCCGGAAGCGACAGGAGGTCCGCGCAAAAGCGGCTGAGGTCGTCGGCGAGCGCATGGAAGCCCGCCGACTTCTGGAACGTCCGCTCGTTCATGTAGAGGCCGCGGTTGATCTCGATCTGCAACGTGTGCACGCCGCGCACCGGCCGGCCGTAATGCTCGGTGATGAAGCCGCCGGCATAAGGCTTGTTATGGGCCACGGTGTAGCCCATCGCCGACAGCAGCGCGATCGCCGCCTCCACCACCGCCGGCGCGGCCGAGGCCCCGAAGCGGTCGCCGACGATGAAGTCCGGGCGCACGCCGCTGTCGCCGATCCTCACGCTTGCCGGCATGGAATGGCAGTCGACCAGCACGGCGTAGCCGAAGCGGGCATAGGTGGCCGTCAGCAGCCGCTTCAGCGTGTCGTGGAAAGGCTTGTAGATGCCGTCGATGCGGATCAGCGCCTCGGTCAGCGGCAGCCGTCCGGGATAGATGTCGAGCCCCTCCCCCACCAGCTTGGGGATCGTGCCCAGCCCGCCGGCCACGCGCGCCGAACGGATGTTGGCGAAGGGCGGCACCGGCTCGTGGAACATGCGCGGGTCGAGTTCCCACGGCTCGCGGTTCACGTCGAGATAGGCGCGCGGGAAGTTGGCCGCCAGCATGGGGGCTCCGAGAGCCACGGCCCCGGCAAAAAGCTCGTCGACGAAACTGTCCTCGGAGCGGCGGATCGCCGTTGCATCCAGCCTGGTCATCGCCAGGAAGCGCTGCGGATAGTGGCGGCCGCTGTGTGGCGAACTGAACACGAACGGTACGCGCTGCTCGGCGGCAGCACGAATCTCGAAAGGCGCAACGGCGCCGAAATCCTCGGCCACCGTCATGTTCGTCCCACGCCCTGAATACGATACGCCATGGCACGAAAGTGCCATCTGGCGGGGCCTGTGTCCAGTTGCCCCAAAGGTCAGGAAATGGCGGCATTCACTTGATATTTACCCGCCGCACTTCATATACAGGAATGGTTAACGGGCCGCACGCAGGCTGCGCGGCGGGCTGATTCGGACGGGACCTGATGGCACGCATTCTCCTGGCGGAAGACGACGACGACATGCGCAGGTTCCTGGTCAAGGCGCTGGAGCGGGCAGGCTACGACGTCAGCGATTTCGACAACGGTGCGAGTGCTTACGAGCGGTTGCGCGAGGAGCCGTTTTCGCTGCTCCTGACCGATATTGTCATGCCGGAGATGGACGGGATCGAGCTCGCCCGCCGCGCCACCGAGATCGACCCCGACCTCAAGGTGATGTTCATCACCGGCTTCGCCGCCGTGGCCCTGAACCCCGATTCCAAGGCGCCGCGCGACGCCAAGATTCTGTCGAAGCCGTTTCATCTGCGCGACCTCGTCAACGAAGTCGAAAAGATGCTGCACGCCGCCTGACAGGCGCTATTGACGCGCCGGGGCAAAAGTGGTCTATGCGCGGCACTCGAATGGGCGTGTAGCTCAGCGGGAGAGCACTACGTTGACATCGTAGGGGTCACAGGTTCAATCCCTGTCACGCCCACCATTCGAGCCCCGACACGATCAGGTACCAAGTTTCCGTGACCGCCCCAGCCTAGCCGGCGGAGGGGGTGCCGTGGCTGCTCGGTGGCAACTGCCAGGCGCCAGGAAGCGGCAGCGACAATCCGCGTTGCGGGCGCAACCGAGGTCCGATGGGCGCGCCGCAGCACTAATTCCAATACTTGTCTGGCTTACCTACCAAGGTATTGGCCCAATCCGCCTGGATGCTTGGTGCAATCCTGGCTTGTGGTTGACTATAGATATAGCAACAAGGATTGTGTTGCCAATCTTGGAGCGTAACGGCGGTAGGCGAGACTGGCTGCCGTAGGGAGGTTTATTCATGCCGACAGCGACACAGGCCATCAACGCTTACGGATATCCGGTTCCCCCCGCGCCTCTTGAGCAAATCCGTGCGGGCGCCACCATCTCCGGCAGCACGATGCTGCACGAGGCTTCCGACTCCTTTCTGTGGGGGCGGAGCTTGCCGGCCTCCCAGCCCGGCCGCTTCGTCATCTACGAAGGCAGCGTCGTCTTTGAGGGCAGCGGCTTCGTCTACGACGGCGGGCTGTTGCCTTCGTCCGGAACCATCACATCAATGAGTGTCTGCCAGGGCGGCTCGGTTAGCGCGAACGAAATAAGCAGCTACAGGCCGCAAGTGACCTTGAGCGACCTGTCGATCGATCTGTCAGAGATGCGCGATGAACTGCTCCAGGCGCTGAGCGGCAATACCGGCCCGCTGAACGATTATTTTCTGACCCTGCAATGGACTTACCAGGGCAGCAGCGGCGACGATCATTTCGAGGGCGGCAATCTTGACGACGTGATCACCGGCAACGGCGGCCGCGACTGGCTCTACGGCCTTGGCGGCAACGACAAGATTTATGGCGGCGAGAGTTCTGACGATCGCCTTTTCGGCGGTGATGGAACCGATACGCTCTACGGCTACGGCTGGGACGATTACCTGAACGGCGGTGCCGGCGCCGATGTCCTCAATGGCGGCTGGGGCTCGGATTGGGCAGATTATTCGGGAGCCAGCAAGGGCGTGACGGCCAGCCTTGCAAACCCCTCGATGAACACCGGAGACGCCGCAGGCGACACATACATATCGATTGAGAACCTTTACGGTTCCGATTTCGGCGATGTGCTCATCGGCGACAATGCCGCCAACCGATTCTTCGGCGGCAAGGGCAACGACGTTTTCGTTGGCGGCGGCGGTGCCGATGAGTTCTACGGAGGCGGTTTCGCCTTCAAGGACTCCACCGATGGCATCGACACGGTCGACTACAGCACGTCGACCTTGGGGATTGTGGTCAGCATCGCCAATCCATGGCACAACACCGGCGATGCCAAGGGCGATACCTACCGGTCGATCGAAAACCTGATCGGTTCGAACTTCAACGACAAGCTGTACGGGACCAACTCCGCGAACGTGATCGACGGTCTCGACGGCCATAACATCATCAAGGGCTACGGCGGCAACGATACGCTGCGGGGTGGCACGGGGTCCGATACGCTGCATGGCGGAACGGGCGCGGACAAACTCATCGGCGGCGATGGACGGGATACCGCTTCCTATTCCGGTGCCACCACCGGTGTCACCGTCAGCCTCGCCAATCCGGGCATCAATACCGGTGAGGCGGCCGGCGACACCTTCGTTTCTATCGAAAATCTCACCGGCTCGGATTTCGACGACGTCATCTATGGCGACGGCGGGGCCAACACGCTCAACGGCAGGGCCGGGAACGACAAGATTTCGGGTGGCGCGGGCGCCGACAGGCTGACGGGAGGCCTTGGCGCCGATTGGTTCGTTTTTTCGAGTGTGGCGGACTCGTCCCCGTCGTCGGCCGGGCGTGACACCATCCTCGATTTCGCGCGCACGCATGGCGACAAAATCGATCTCCAGGCCATCGACGCCAATACCGGCGAGGGCGGGGATCAAGCGTTCACTTTCATCGGCACGGCTGCCTACAGCAATACGGCCGGGGAACTGCGTTACCGGATAAACGGCAGCGAAACGATCATTTCCGGAGACGTGAACGGCGACGGCGTGGCGGATTTCAGGATCGCCCTGGATCGAGGCCTGGCGATGCTCGGAACCGATTTCTGGCTCTGATCTCCGCCGATGTCGACCCGGCACCGGCGGGGTCCGCGCACGGTCCCCCGTTCCAGTTCCCTCAGCGCGGCGCCGCTTTGCTCTCGCCGCCCGTTGCCTCACGCCTTCAGCACGTCCGCCCATTCCGGGTGGCGGCGGAACTGCGCGTTGGCGAAGGGGCAGAGCGGCATGATCTTCTTGCCGGCGGCCCGCGCATCCTCGACGGCGCGGGTGACCAGCTTCACGCCGATGCCTTGCCCGCGGAACGCGTCCGGAACCGCGGTATGGTCGATGATGATCAGATGCTCGCCTGCCTTGGAAAAGGTCATCTCCGCTTCGGCACCCTCGGCGCGATAGACGTAGCGGCCCTTGGAACCGTCGTCCTCGAACTGAACCTCAGACATTGCCTTTCTCCTTCAGTGCGATGGTGCCGGCGAGGAAACTCCTGGCCGCTTCGATTTCGCCCGGGCGCACTTCGTGACCGCCCTCGTGCCATTCCAGTGTGACATCCGCCTCCAGCGCGCGCAAATGCGACGCGAGCCGGCTGGTGAGATCCGGCGGGCAGATCGGGTCGCGCCGCCCGGCTGTGATCAGGACATGACGGCCGGCAAGGCTGCCGTTCACCACCGGCTCGAACGGGATCAGCGGATGCATCAGCACGGCCTCGTCGAAAAGCGTCGGCCTGTCGAACAGTACCGAGGCGAGAATGTTGGCGCCGTTCGAGTAGCCTATACCTGCCACGGAAGAAGGCTTCGCCGCGGCGATATGGGCAGCGACGAAATCGGCCATCCTGGTCGTTGCACGGGCGAGATCGTCCATGTCGTAGACGCCCTCGCCGGTGCGGCGGAAGAAACGCGCCGCGCCAAACTCGGAGACGTCGCCGCGCGGCGACACGATGGTCACTGCGGGCAGGAGGTCGCGTCCCATTGACACCAACTGGCTTTCATCGCCGCCGGTGCCGTGGAAGGTGAAGAGCAAGGGCCCGCCCGATTCGCCGGGCAGGTGCTTGTGGATGTAAGAACTGGTCGACATCGAACCCTCCGTCAGGTCAGCGGCTGCAGGTGTTTTTCGAGATAGGGGCGCAGGTGCGCGTGCTGCGTCGGCAGCTTCAGCGCCTCGCCGAGATGCGCAGTATCCTCGTCGCGATCGAAACCTGGTTCGTTGGTGGCGATCTCGAACAGCACGCCGCCCGGCGTGCGGAAGTAGATCGCCCAGAAATAGTCGCGGTCGATCACCGGCGTGACGTGATGACCTGTATCGATGAGCGCCTTGCGCACTTCGAGCTGCTTGGCCCGGTCCTCCACCGCGAAGGCAATATGGTGCACCGAACCCGCGCCGAGGTCGGCGAAAGGCGCGCCGGGCATGGTTTCGATGTCGATGACGTCGGCGCCGTTGCCGTTGGCGATCGCCAGGCGCTTGATGCCGCCCGACGTGTCGACCGTCTCGTAGCCCATGTATTTGAGCAATTCCTCGGTCGCTCCGCCATCGCGCAAACGCAGGGAAGCGGAGTGGAAGCCGCGGATCGCCTCGTCGGCCGGCACGCCGCCGTTCGCCCAAGGCGCCCGCTTGTCGCCTGCGACCTCGACAAGCGCAAAACGCTCGCCATCGGGACCGTCGAAGCCGATACGCTTCTGGCCGAAACTGGTGTCATGGGTGATGCCGCTCACGCCATCCTGGGCGAGGCGGGTCTCCCAGTAAGCAAGCGTGCCTTCCGGCACGGCGAATGCCGTGGCTCCGACCTCGCCGGCGCCGGTCCGGCCCTTGCCGATGTTGGGGAAGGGGAAATAGGTCATCACCGAGCCGGGCGTGCCGTTCTCGTCGCCATAATACAGGTGATACACATCAGGCGCGTCAAAGTTGACGGTTTTCTTGACCCGCCTCAGCCCAAGCTTGCTGGTGAAAAACTGATTGTTCTCGCGGGCGTCCTTCGCCATCGAAGTGACGTGGTGCAACCCCTTGATCTGGGTGAGCATGATCTCTGTGCTCCTCTTTCGCATTGCGGCCCTGCCGCTTGGATGGCTTCTATGTCGGGCAAAACCACCCGAGCGGAAAGGCGGCAAAGTCGGAATGGATCGTTCACAAAATAGAGACGACTTCCATAAGTCGTTCAATCCGACATCAGAGACTCAGGCGGGTAGCGGGATGGATGGCGCACCGGCGCGCCGCCGCAATATCTTGTTCATCACCTGCGACCAGTGGCGTGGCGATTGTCTGTCCGCCGTCGGCCATCCAACCGTCCGGACACCGAACGCTGACCTGCTGGCGCGCGACGGCGTGCTGTTCCGCCGGCATTTTGCCGGTGCCGCACCCTGTTCTCCGGCACGCGCCTGCCTCTATACAGGCCTCTATCAGATGAATAACCGCGTCTGCCGCAACGGCACGCCGCTTGACCGCCGCCACTGGACGATCACGCGCGCCGTCCGGGCGCTCGGCTACGATCCGATCCTGTTCGGCTACACAGACATGGCGCCCGACCCGCGCGACCACGCACCGGGCGATCCGGCGCTACGCAGTTACGAAGGCGTGCTGCCGGGCTTCACTGTGCGCCAGCACCTGCCCGAACATCAGAAACAATGGCTGTCGTGGCTGTCGGAGCGCGGCGTCGACGCCAGCGCCGGCCACCCGAACGTCCATACGCCCGCCGGCGGCGGGCACGGCGAGGTTACCCGTGCCGCACCAGTCTATGGCCGCGACGAAACCCCAACCGCCTTTCTCGCCGGCGAGTTCATCCGCTGGCTCGGCGAACAGGACGCCGACCGGCCGTGGTTCGCCCATGTCTCCTTTATCAGCCCGCACCCGCCTTTCATCGTTCCCGCGCCATTCAACACGATGTACGACGAGAGCGATGGGCCGCCTTTCCATCGTGTCCAGCGCTGGCAAGAGGAAGCCGGCAGCCATCCTTGGCTGGGCTGGACGATCGAGGAGATGGACAAGGCAAAATTCCTTCCGGCCGCACGGGGTCGCGTGCGCGACTGGGACGAAGCGGCTTTCCGCACCATCCGCGCGATTTACTACGGCATGATTTCCGAGGTCGACACCCAACTGGGACGTATCTGGCAAGCCCTGCGCCAAGCCGGAGCCTGGGACGATACGCTGATCGTGCTCACCTCGGACCACGCCGAGATGATGGGCGACCACTTCATGCTGGGCAAGGGGGGCTATTTCGACCAGAGCTACCACATCCCGTTGATCATCCGCGCACCTGGCGGACGTGGCGGTCTTGTCGTCGACGACTTCACGGCGGCGGTCGACGTCGCGCCAACCATCGTCGCACTCGCCGGCGGCGCCGCGCCGGCCTGGCTCGACGGCTGCTCGCTTGTGCCGTTCCTGGCCGGAGAAAAACCTTCACGCTGGCGGGACTATGCGTCCTGGGAATTCGACTTCCGCTCCGTCGCCGACCGCACGGCGGAAAAACGCTTCCGGCTGACGCCGCGACAATGCAACCTCGCCGTCATCCGCTCGCGCACGATCAAATACGTGCACTTCGGCGGTGGCCTGCCACCGTTGCTGTTCGATCTCGCCGACGATCCGGGTGAATTGCACAACCGTGCCGGCGACCCGGCATACCGGGAAATAAGGCTGGACTACGCGGAGCGCCTGCTGACGTGGCGTGCCGAGCATATGGACCAGTCGCTGGCGCTTACCGAACTGACGGAGAACGGCCTGGTCGCTTATTCCTGAACGAAAGAACCCGCGCCGTGGGCGCGGGTTCTGTCTTGACGGGATCTTGTTGGGCAACCCCGTCTGGTTCACACTGGATCAGCGCATAATGACGCGCTGGTCGTCACGCTTCTCTGCCCACGTGCTCTTGTCGTAGGCGGCAGCCGCATCGAGCTGTTCCTTGGTGAAGGTCGTGTAGAGATACTTGTTGCCATCCTTGTCGGTCATGAAGGCGAGGTTGTCCATGCCGACAGCAACTTCCTTCTCGCCGATGCCGAGGAATCCGCCGACGTCGATGATCACGGCGTCAACCTTGCCGTCCTGGGTCAGTACGACATCGCCGATCTCCCCGAGGTCGGCATCGTTTGCGCCGTAGACAGTCGTACCCACCAGCTCTTCCGCACGGATGTCACCAGCCGGCATTTCAGTCAGCGTAGACCTGTCGATGGCGCCGGTTTTCGTTTCATCCGTCGCCGCCGGAGCCTGGGCGGTTGTGTCGCCGGACGGAGCCGCTGGCGCTGCGGCAGTGGTATCATCGGCCGGCGCCGGCGCGGCTGCTGTGGTGTCGTCAGCCGGAGCAGCCGGCGCGGCCGCCATGTCATCAGCCGGCGGCGTTGCCGTGCTGTCGCTCGGAGCCGGCGTTGTGGCGGTTCCGCTCGGCGCCATCGCCGTGGTGTCGGCCGGGGCCGGTGCCGGATCGAAAGGCCGCCGGTCGAATTCCGCCTGTGCCTGCAACTGATCCTTGGTGGCGTTGACCACGATCCAGCGATCACCATCGCGCTCGGCCCAGTCGATGTCACCATAGTTCATGGCGACGTTCTTCTCGCCAAGTCCGAGGAAACCGCCTACGCCGATAACGACGGCCTCAACCTTGCCATCGGCGCCGATCACCACATCGTTCACGCTCCCGATGTTTTCCGCGTTGTCGCCGGTGCCGTTATAAACAGTCTCGCCGATTAGGTTGGTTGCGAGAAAACCGTCTGACTTCACCACCGGAGCAACCGGTGCCTCGGTGGCCGGGGCGGGCGTGGCCGGCGCAGGCTGGGTAGCGTCTTGCTGGGCAAAGGCGGCGCCGGTCAGTAGCGTAACCAATGCGGTGGTAGCCAAGAGTTTGCGGACCATGATACTCTCTCCTTGTGCGTAAATCCTATGCACTGACACGCCCGGCGGAACCGTCGCGGGGGAAGCCGGGCGTGCCGTCACGCTTTCACAACGTCGTGTCTCGCGATCGGTTCCGCGTCTTGCGCACTCGTCGTGGCGATAGTTCCCTCGGGCTGATTTCCCTCAACATCTTGCAGTATCTGGAACTTTTTCCCTTCAAGTCCGTTTCGCCCTGCCCGCGATAGCGGTCGTGCACCTGAGGGAGGTGATCATGCGCTTTTTGGCGGTGCTCAACCGTGAGGGAGGCACCTTGCGGACAACCGACATCGAGACGTTTTCACGGCAGCTCGCTTCCACTCTCGAGGAAGCGGGCCATTCCGTCACGATCGATGTTGTGGATGGCGCGGGCGTCGTGCAAGCCCTGAAGCGTGCCTCCCGAGATGCCCAAACCGACGTCGTTCTGGCGGGCGGGGGCGATGGCACGGTTTCCGCCGCGGCCGCAGCACTGATGGACACGGACAAGGCACTGGCAATACTTCCCGCCGGTACCATGAACCTGTTCGCCCGCAGCCTCGGCATTCCGCAAGGATTGCCCGCCGCCATCCAGGCATTTGCTTCGGGCGAAATAAGGCCGGTCGACCTTGCCAGCGCCGACGGACAACCTTTCGTGCATCAGTTCTCGATCGGGCTGCATGCCAAGATGGTGGTTCTGCGCGACAAGATGGACTTCGGCTCGCGGTTGGGAAAGATGGGCGCTTCGATCAAGGCGGCTTACCGGACCGTTATGAAGCCGCCGTCGATGCGGGTACAGCTGACCATAAACGGCACCGAGATCATTACGCGTACCTCGGGCATTGGCATCAGCAACAATCTGTTCGGCGAGGGACATCTGCCGTATGCCGATGAACCCGACGGAGGGGTGCTCGGTATCTATGTCACTGTCGCACAGCAACGGGCCGAACTGTTGCGCTTCGCCGTCAATCTGATGCGCGGAAAATGGCGGGACAACGATCAGGTCGAGATCCACGAGGCGGAGGAGGTGGAACTGAAATTGCTGTCCGGGAGTAAGAAGTTCCGTTGCGTGATAGACGGGGAACTGCGGCCTCTGGCGGACTCGACTACGATCCGTATCCACAAAAAAGCACTTAATGTGCTTGTTCCAAAGTCAACGGGGATGGCCAAGGCCGCCTAACCACACGTCAAAAAGCGGGCGTCATGTCCCGTTCGTGGGAGGGTCACTGACGTTGTCCGCCGCAGGTGCGATCTGTTCGCCCCACAATTCCACGCCTGCCCATGCTCCCATTGCCAGTAGCAGGCCGACGACGAGCACGACGAGAACCGGGCGGCCCCAGCCTCCTTGCCTGGCTTTGTCGGTCGGTATCGTTTTCGGCATTTGCCCGGTTCTCCTCTCGGCCGAAAGGGCCGTCAGAGCGTGAATGCCTGTCGGCTGGCAAGGTTCCGAGTTTTGTCGATGGCCCACACCCGCAAGATCGCCAACTGGACGGCTGCAGGCGACCACTTGCCCGGCGAGGTAGAGCTTTAGCCCTTTAGCCAAAGGCAATCAGCTTTCACCGATCCGATCTTCAGGATTGGCGGGCGCATTTTCGCGATAGATGGCATACGCAACCGCCGCGATGGCCGGCGCGATCAGCAAGGCAGCGCCTGCCTTGCCCCGCAACAGCGCCGGCGCCACCGCCAGGCCAGCGGCCACGGCGGCTTTGGTGAAGTCGCGGTTGCGCTGCCGGCGCGCAGCCTTGGCGCGAACCCGCGAAGTAAGCTTGTGCAAGACGACGATGATCAGCGCCAGCAACAGAAAAATTATGCCGATGCCGAGCGTGGCTTCGATGGCGCCATAGCGCCGCGCGGCCCAGATCGTTCCGGCGACGAGCAGGAAGATGATGCCGAACAGCCCCGCCAACCCTGCCGCGCAATAGGCAATCGCAGCCCGGCGGGCTCGGCGCAACGCGGCCAGGGTTTCTCCGGTCGCCAGACCGGCAATCAGTGACGCGAGCATCCCCTCTCCTGGAAATGCCGGTCAGCGGCGCGAAAGGAGCGCCAGAAAGTAACCCACGCCCATCGCGACGGCGAGGGCGGTGATCGGCTTCTCGCGCACGGTCGTGGTCAACTGATCCTCGATATCCCGGGCATTGCTCTTCAGCCCTTCCATCGCCGCTTCGCCTTGGGCGCGCAGCTGTTCGACGCCTTCACTTGCCGCGCGCCGCGCCGCGCCGTAGGAGTGCTGGCCGGTTTTGGCGAGCTGCTCGGTCAGCTTGTTGATGTCCTCCCGCAACTGCCGGATATCCGCTTCCAGATCGGACTGCGTGGGGTTGTCGTCGGATTTGGCGGGTCTACCGGGCGCGGTGGCCATTGAGATCTTCTCCGTTGATTGAACGGGTTCGAAACGCTTCGGTCCCGAGGTGGTTCCGGCGCGCGGAACGAAAGCTACGAAATTGTGTTCTGGAAAGCGAGAGAACGGAACCCGAATGTCGAACAGAGCCGCCGCGGTGGGGCGCGGCGCCTTGAAGAAGGCGCCGATCGTCCGGTTGCCGCCCAAATCCAACTTCGAATTACTGCTGGCGCGCGGCTCTCAGCTATCCCTGCTGCTCGTTGGCCTGGTGACGCTGGTCTTTGCGCTGGCCGCCGCGGAATACATTCTTGTGCCGATTTCGCTCGGCATCGTCATCGGCCTCATGCTCGGCCCCATCGCCTCGCGGCTCGAGGCACACGGAATGCCGCCTGGAGTCTCCGCGACGATCGTCGTGCTGATCTTCATCGTCGGGCTCTGCATCTTTGTCGCCGCGATCGCCGCGCCGCTGTCGTTCTGGCTCGAGCGGCTGCCGCAGATCTGGGCGAACCTCAAGCTGCAGCTTACCGAACTGAAGGGGCCGCTGGAATCGCTACGCGGCATGCGCGACCAGCTGCGCGAGATCACCGGCGGCGCGGGCATCGCCGTGTCGGTAGATCAGGGCGTCGGCGTGGAGAGTGTGGCGACGCTGGCGCCGGCGGTCATCGGACAGGTGCTGATGTTTTTCGCCAGCTTGTATTTTTTCGTGGCCACACGTCACCAGACGCGCGTCGCCATCTTGCGGCTCTGCTTCAACCGGCGGCTGCGCTGGCGTGTCGCCCACGTCTTTCGCGACGTCGAGCGCCTCGTGTCGCAGTATCTGATCTCGATCAGCATCATCAACGTGATCGAAGGCGTGGCGGTCGGCCTCGGCCTTTGGCTGATCGGTGTGCCGTCGGCGGCCCTTTGGGGCGCGGTCGCGGTTCTGACCAACTTCGTCGTCTTCATAGGGCCGGCGGTGATGGTCGTCGTGCTGTTTGCGGTCGGGCTCGCCGAGTTCGACACCTTTGGCGGAAGTCTGCTGCCCGTCGCCATCTATCTCGTCATAAACATGATCGAAGCGCAATTCGTCACGCCGATGGTGATCGGCCGCCGCATGACGCTCAATCCCTTCGTCGTGCTGTTGTCGCTGGTGTTCTGGATTTGGTTGTGGGGTCCGGTCGGCGGCTTCATCGCCGTACCGGCATTGCTCGTGTTTTACGCGTTGGCGCGCAACGTCATTCCCGGCACCAGCTGGAGCGACGAAGATTTGCTCTAACCGGCAAGCGCCTCAGACGAACGGGCGCGGGGCTTCCTTAAGTCCCTCCCAGCGGGCCAATGACATCAGCCCGTCGAGGTCGACGATCTCGCAGCCCCCGTCGCGCCACGCCACCAGCTTGCGCTCAACCAGCCGGCGGATGGTTTTGTTGGTGTGCACCAGCGACAGGCCCAATGTGTCGGCGACATGTTGCTGGGTGATCGGCACGCGCAGCGGCCGGCGGCCGTTCAAGGCGACGCTACGGGCCCTGCTGGCGATGAACGAAAGCAGGTAAGCGGTTCGCTCGACCGCGGTGCGTCGCCCTATGCTGAGCAGGTTTTCGTCGAGAATCTGTTCCTCACGCGAAGCAATCCAGGTGATGTCGAAGGCCAGCCCGGGGTGATTTCGGTAGAGTTCGTAGAGGTGATCACGCTCGAACACGCAAAGAAGCATGGGCGACAGTGCCTCGACCGAATGCTGCATTTCCCCGGTGAGGCTTCCCTGCAGGCCGGCAAGATCGCCGGGCATGATATAGTTCAGGATCTGCCTCCGGCCATCTGAAAGCAGCTTGTAACGAAATGCCCAGCCCGACAGCACGGTATACAGGTGCGCGCTATGGTGCCCCTCCATGATGACCGTTGCGCCTCGCTCGACCGCCAGTTCGCCGCGTTTGAAGCGGCTGACGAAAGCCAACTCCTGCTTCTCGAACGGCCGGAAGGCCTTCAATTCACGTAACGGACATTTTTCGCATGGGATGAAGCGTTCGTTTGTCCCCTTACCCTCCCCTTCCGGCAATCGACCCCTCCATCGCCTCTTCTGCGCAGCAATGCACGAGCCGCCTTCGGGTTCCGCGAGGGAAATGCCTTTCATGTCTTTTTTAAATGACACACGAAGACTTAATCGCCATGAGTCGCGACCGTCAGGGAGAGATTTCGGTGGCCGGACTGCTAGGTGGACTGCGCATACTCGTGCTGGAGGATGAATTCCTCATCGCGATGGATGTCGAGCAGATTTGCCGTGACGCCGGCGCCGCCGACGTCTTCATCGCCCGTACGCTCGATGAAGCGGAAAACACGACGGCCGGCTTCGATGCCGCCGTGATCGACATGATGCTGGAGGGCAAGCCGACGCTTTCCTTCGCCGCGTCGCTGCGCGACCGTGGGGTGCCCTTCGTTTTCGCGTCGGGTTATTCCGATCTTGGCGAGGCCGCGAATTCGTTTCCGAACACAACCATCGTCGGCAAACCGTATTCCGGCGACGATCTCGTGAAAGCTCTTGGCGCTGCCTGCGGCCGTACGCCGCGGGCAGACGCTCCTCAACACTCCTAGGCCGCGTTCGATCCCATCACCTGGGCAGAAATGGAGTCCGGCCCATAATCGTCCTCGCCGGAAATCTGAAGGATGTCCTGCAGACGGGTACGCGCGCGGCTGACGCGGCTCTTGATCGTGCCGACCGCGCAATTGCAGATTTCAGCGGCCTCCTCGTAGGAGAACCCGGAGGCGCCGATCAGGATGATCGCCTCGCGCTGGTCCTGCGGAAGCTGCTCGAGCGCGCTGCGGAAATCGGCAAGGTCGAGCTTGCCGTGTTGGCTCGGGTGCACCGCCAGGCGTTCGGTCATGACTCCTTCAGAATCCTGCACCTCGCGGCCGCGCTTTCGCATCTGCGAATAGAATTCGTTGCGCAGGATCGTGAACAGCCACGCCTTGAGATTGGTGCCCATCTGGAAGCTGTGATGCTTGTCCCACGCCTTGACCAGCGTCTCCTGAACCAGGTCGTCTGCCTTGTCGGAATTTTGAGTGAGAGATACCGCGAACGCCCGCAAGCTCGGTATCGCGGCGAGCAATTCGTTCTTGAACTCGGGCTTGACCGACATCGCCTCAGTCCCTCTTGCGCGATGCTTCGGCAGCTTCCAGATCGCCGAGCAGCTGAGCGAAGCGGTCGGGTACGTCGGGGGAGACCAGATCGTCGTAGTATTGTTTCAACTTGCGGCCGATCTCGGAATTCGCGCCCAGTGGGTCGCCTGATCGCTTCGCCTGCCGCTCCAACTCGCCGGCGACGCCGCCGTCTTTCACAGCTTTCACAGTGTTGCCCTTGTTTCGTTAGATATCCGTCTGGGTCGTCTCGCCCGACGGAGCTAGCCCACATCAGGGCCGAAAACGCAGAACGCCGCATTAGGTTCCCATGGGTTGGAACTTTTTGCCATCCCGCCCGTTGTGGCGGCGAATTGCCCGTGTCAATTCTCCGAACATTCCAAGAGGGATTTCCACATGAGTTTGTCAGCAAGCATCGCGCCCCATCTGCCGTATCTGCGCAGGTTTTCCCGGGCCGTGTCCGGGTCGCAGCAGAGCGGCGACGCGCTGGTGGCGGCGATGCTGGAGGCGATCATAGCCGATGTCGACATCTTTCCGACCGCCTCAAGCGCTCGAATCGCGCTCTATAAGATGTTTGCCAAACTGTTCACCTCCGTCGCCATCCGTGTCCCCGACGAACAGCCGGCGACGGGATGGGAACGCAAGGCGGCCGCGAACCTCACCGCCCTTTCTCCCAAACCGCGTCAGGCGTTCCTTCTCGTCGCGGTGGAGGGTTTCAGCGACGAGGAGGCCGCCGAAGTGCTGGACGTCGATGTCGCCGAGTTCAACCGGCTGCTGGCACAGGCCAGCGCCGAAATCTCGAGACAGGTGGCGACCGACATCCTGATTATCGAGGACGAGCCGCTGATCGCGATGGACATCGAGCAGATGGTCGAAAGCCTTGGCCATCGCGTCGTTGGCACCGCCCGCACCCACGCCGAGGCGACGGCCATGTTCCGCAAAGCCGACCCGAAGATGATCCTTGCCGACATCCAACTCGCCGACGGAAGCTCCGGCATCGACGCGGTCAACGAAATCCTCAGTTCCACGACCGTGCCGGTGATTTTCATCACGGCGTTTCCCGAGCGCCTGCTTACCGGTGAACGCCCCGAACCGGCCTTTCTCGTCACCAAGCCGTTCAGCCCCGAAATGGTGAAGGCACTGATCAGTCAGGCGCTGTTTTTCGACCGACAGGCGAAAGCGGCCGCCTAGGCTTGCTGAAAAAGAAAACGGCCGCCGTCTCGGCGGCCGTTTTCTTTTCCCGGGAACCATCCAGCGCTGCCGGCGTTCTCGTTCCACAATTTCAGGAGATCAACCAATGCTTTACTGGGCTCTCGTGTTTCTTGTCGTCGCGATTATCGCGGGTGCGCTTGGTTTCGGCGGCATTGCCGGAACGTCTGCAGGTATCGCTCAGATCCTATTCTTCATCTTCCTCGCCTTCCTGGTGATTTCGCTGATCGCCGGCCTGTTCAGGCGAGCCTAGAGACAAACGCAACTGGAGACCGAACCCCTCAAGCGGTTTCCAGCGCCGTCGGGTCGTGTCCGCAAGCGCGGCGCGATCCGACGGAACCTATACCGAACGGTAAGGGTTCTGATGCAGGAACGATAGGAGGGTGACGGGCTGGATTGGGGCTCCGGTCGGGGAACAGCAGCAGATCGGGGGCGGGCATGGTTGCCCATTCCACTCCAAACCGACGGGATCGCGGTGGCAGCCTTCTCCAGGCGTTGTCGAACGCGGGTATAGCCGTCATCTATTTCGACACGGATCTCCGCGTCGTGTGGGCCGAAAACGTGCCTTCGACCTGGGCGCGCCAGCCGATCGAAGGCCGATCGTTGCACGCGTTTCTACCGCATGAAGCGGCAGCAGATCTCGTGCGCGCCAAGCAGGAAGTCATTGCCAACGGCGTCTCTCGCCGACTGGAAGTGAGCATGCCGGCTGAAGACGGCGCCATCTGGTTCTCCGTCTGGGTCGACGCCGACCGTTCAGCATCAGGCGAGATCCTCGGCATCACCACAACAGCGGTCGACATCACCGATCAAAAGCGCCGCGAGCAGACTTTGCGCACTTTGCTGCGCGAAGTGGCGCACCGCTCCAAGAATCTCCTGGCCATAATCCAGAGCATTGCCACCCAGACCGGGCGCCACTCAGAGAGCGTCGACGGTTTTCTCGCACGCTTCAGAGGAAGGCTGCAATCACTGGCTTCAACCCAGGATCTGGTGACGTCCTCCAACTGGCGGGGCGCGGAGTTGCATGAACTGGTCGTCAGTCAAGTGGCCCGCTATACGGCGGATCCGGCGACAAGCATCCGGATGACCGGGGAGCGGCCGTACCTCAATCCCAACGCGGCGCTTCACATCGGCCTGGCGCTGCACGAGCTTGCAGTAAACTCGGTCAGTTACGGTGCGCTGTCGCGGCCGGATGGCTACATCATCATCGATGCCCGCGCGGTGGAGCCTTCGTCCGCACTGGAACTGGTCTGGAGCGAGGCCATCAGTGTTGCCGATCGTTCCATTGGCCAGAAACGTTTCGGCAGCGTCGCGCTGGAGCGCGTCGTTCCGGCTGCCCTCAACGGTTCCTCCACGCTCGAACTCACCCACGACCACCTCACCTACCATCTGATCGTACCCCGGGGCAGTTTCGAGATCGAGTGAAGCGACGGTCACCAGCGTCGCACCCGCCACATCACGTGTCCGTCAAGTCGGAACCAAGCAACAGCGCCGCTCGTTAATGGCTGGGAAAGGATCTCGCCATGGAACACATTGCGGCTCTTCTTTTGATCGTCGGCTGCTCGACAGACCTGAAGCAGTGCACCGAACTGCCAGCGCCCGTGTCGATCTATGAAACCTACGAAGAATGCCAGGCCGACCTCCGGCCGACTTTAACCTCCTTTACCGGCGCCCGTCCGAGGGTGGTTGCACAGTGCGTTTACGTCGATCCGGCGATGGAAGAAGAAGACGCGGAGCTCGTCTGGGATGTGACCCCGGACGGGAAACTCACGGCATCCATCGAAGCGGTCGACAAAAGCGTGGTCGCCAACATCGATCACGACACCAAGACCGCGAGTGTGCGCCGCTGACCTCGCAGCTCCAGATTTCGCAGGCAAATCAGCGCTGGCCATGCTATGCCTCACTCGCAGGGACGCATAGCATGTGAGGAATTGCTTATGAGGAAAACCATAATGGCCTTCGCGGCCCTTGCGGCGCTTGCGGGCTGTTCGACTGCGGAGAAAGACGCCGCCCTGGGAGGTGCGGGAGGTGCAGTCGTCGGCGGCCTCGTCACCGGTGACGCTGGCGGAGCGCTGGTCGGAGCCGCCGTTGGCGCGGCAGGCGCGGTGCTCGTCGGTCAGGGGACCCGCACCGGCTGGTGCGTCTATCGTGATCGCAGCGGCCGGCTTTACGAGGCACGCTGCCGGGCAGGCTGAGTTTCTGCGCCACCGCCGGCTGCGGCCGAAACGCCCGTCGAGCTGCCGGGCTTTACGCCCACGGGCATGGTCCGGTCCAGCGGAATGGCGATCTCGATCGACAGCCCCGTGTCATTGAAGTCTCGCGTGATCGTACCCTTCAGTTCGCGCGTTACAGTCATGTCGATCAACTTCGTGCCGAACCCGGTGCGGCCCGTGGCTGACCGCGAGGTCGAACCGGTCTCCCGCCAACCCAGGGTGAGGTGGCGCCCTTCGGGGTCTCTCTCCACCGTCCAGGTGACGGAAAGCGCCGACATCGATGTGCTGACTGCGCCATACTTTAGGGCATTGGTGGCGAGTTCGTGAAAGGTCAGCCCAAGCGACTGCGTGGCCGTTTCGTCGAGCAGAACCTTCGGCCCCTGCAGGACATTCTCGGGAAGCTGTTTGCCGAACACCTGTTCGAGTTCCATCCGCAACAGGTCGCCCAGATCTGCCTTCTGCCACCTTGAGCGCGTCAGCAGGTCCTGCGAAGCGGCCATGGCCTGCAGGCGAGCCGCAAAAGAGTCCGAAAACTGCTTCAGGTCGGACGAACTCGCGGCGGTCTGACGCGCCATCGCCAGAACGCGCGTGATCGAGTTCTTGATGCGATGCTTCATCTCCTGGAGCATCAGGTCCTTTTCGGCAAGGCTGCGCTCCGTCGCGTCGTGCAGCTTTGACTTTGCGTCGTAGGCCCGTTGCTGATAGCGCGCCACAGTGGCGATCGCCCCGGCCAGCATCAGCCCGGCCAGCGCAAGCAGCAGCGGCAAGGCCTGCGAAGCCGGTCGCTGGAAGGCCGAGGTCGGACGAAACTGCAAGATCCAGTCGCGGCCGCCGACGGCAAGCGTTCGCGACACCAGGAAATCGTCGGAGAACCTCGGGTCGGGCTTGGCCTCCGAACGAAACAGCAGCGTGTCGGGCGATATTCCGCCGTCGTATATCTCGACGTTGACCGGCAGCATCGGCGGCTTGGCCAGCGCCGAGTAGAACAGCTCCGAGGTACGGAACGCCGCATAGACCAGTCCCGCCGGCGGATCGTTCTCCGCCTCGCGCCCCGGCACTTTCGCGCGCAAGGCGGAGAATACAAGTATGCCGGGCGTCGGCTGCTCGCTTCCGGTCGCCTCGCCGAGCACCACGCGACCGGTCGCCCGGGTCTCGCCACTCCGCAAGGCGGCGTCGATCGCCAGCCGCCGGCTGGACTCGGAGTACATATCGAAGCCGATCGCCTTGCGGCCGCTCTCGTCGAGCGGTGCGAACAGCGTGACCGGCGTGCGCCATGACTGGCCGGATGCCGGGAAAACCTTGCGCGCGGTTCCGAGTTCGGCCGCCAGCCGCTGCTCGACCTGCGTTTCACCGCCTGGCCGCACGAGCGTCAGAAACCCTATTCCCCGCAGGCCGGGAAAATTGTCGTCGGCGTTCAGCGCCGTGTAGTAATCGTTGAATTCCGACTTCGAGACGTTGGCGAATCGCGCCTCGAAGAAGGCTTGCGTCGACACCAGCAGCGAGAGGTCGAGGTCGAGCCGACTGTCGAGCCGGCCAACCGCGTCGTCGGCAGCCGCCTCGAACTTGAAGCGCGCCGCCTCCTCGCCGGTGCGGTAGGCATAGCCGGCGGTCGCGACGCTGGCGACGGCGACAGCCGCGAACGCCAGATACGGGATCAGATTCTTCAAAGCCGGATGCCTGTTCGACGAACCGACTTTATGAGGGCATGGCGGCGTGATTGCAACGCCGCCGTGCTACTGGTCTGGTCTGGCGCGTGGGGCAACCGTTATGCCTGACGGCATCGGGGTTGCGTCCTCGCGCCAGGCGCCGCGCCCCACCGCTTCATGACAATGGCCGGCGAAATGCCTAGGCCGCGATTGCCATGGCACCCGGACCGGGGATGGCCCCGGGCGGGCACTTGCCGAGAATGATCATGCCGAGCACCTCGTCCTTCGTGACGTCCTGTGTGCGGGCGGTACCGACCACCTGTCCGTTTTTCATCACGCAGACCCGGTCGGCGAGATCGAAGACGTCGTGAATGTCATGGCTGATCAGGAAGATGCCGATGCCGTCGGCTTTGAGCTGCTTGACCAGTTCGCCAACCTGCGCCGTTTCCTGGGGCCCGAGCGCCGCGGTCGGCTCGTCCATGATCAGGATGCGGGCATTGAACAGGATGGCGCGCGCGATCGCTACAGACTGGCGCTGGCCGCCCGACAGTTTCATCACCGGCTCCTTGAAGCGCTGGAAGCGCGGGTTGAGCCGGCCCATGACCTTGCGCGCCTCGGCCTCCATGGCGACGTCGTCGAGTGTGCCATATCTGGTCATCAGCTCGCGGCCCAGGAACAGGTTGGCGGCGGCGTCGACATTGTCGGCCAACGCCAGCGTCTGGTAGATCGTCTCGATGCCGTATTTCTTGGCGTCGCGCGGGTTGCCGATCGCCGCTTCCTCTCCGTTGACGAAGATATGGCCGGCATCGCGCTTGTAGGCGCCGGACAGGATCTTGATCAGCGTCGATTTGCCGGCGCCATTGTGGCCAAGCAGCGCGACGACTTCGCCGGGATAGAGGTCGGTCGAGGCGTCGTCCACGGCGCGGATGCCGCCGAAGGCGATCGAGATGTTCTTCATCTCGACCAGCGGAGTGCGGGTGTCTGCCATTGTCTCCTCCCTTAGACGCGCTTGCGGTAGAGCGTGTCGAGCCAGACGGCGACGACAAGCACGAAACCGACGACGATGCTCTGCAGCGCCGAGTCGGCGCCGAGCATCACCATGCCGTTCTGCAGCGACTGCATCAGCAGCGCGCCGAGCATAGCGCCGATCACGGTACCCGACCCACCTGCGAGCGAGGTGCCGCCAATAACCGCCGCAGCAATGACCAGCAGTTCGTCCAGCGTACCGAGCGAGTTCGTGGACGAATTGAGACGCGCCGACGAGACCGCCGCGCTAATTGCCGCCAGCACCCCCATGATCATGAACACCTTCATGGTCACCCAGCGAGTCTTTATACCAGCGAGGTTTGCCGCCTCTGGATTGCCGCCGATGGCGAAAACGTAGCGGCCGAAACGGGTACGGTTCGTCACAAAAGTCATGACGATACCAACAACGATGGCTATCAGCACCGGAATGGCGATGCCGTGGGCGATAAACAAGCCGCCTTCCGGCACCGTGATGCCGTTCTGCTCGGCATAGCGCCTCACGATGCCGGTCGGCCATGGATAGGAATTTGCGATCCATACAGCGCCGAGGATGATGCCGCAGGTGACCGCGCCACGCAGCACCTCTGCCCAAACCGGTCGCAGCGGAAAGCGGAAGCGCTTGCGCTGTCGGCGTCCGTGCAGAAGCATCGCCACGACTGCGCCGCAGGCAACGACCGCGACGACCCAACTCCACCACGCACCGATCGAACCCTGCGGACCGCCGCCCATCAGCTGGAAGGTTGCGTCGAGAGGAGCAATCGTCTGGCCCTTGGTGACCCACCAAGCTGCGCCGCGCCAGATCAGCAAGCCGCCTAGGGTCACGATGAAAGCGGGGACGTCCAAATAGGCGATGATGAAGCCCTGTAACGCGCCGATCAGCAGACCGATGGCCAAGCCGACCGCCAGCGCCAGCACCCAAATCCAGGGATTGCCGAGTTCCAGCCCGACGACGCGGATGAAGAAATGGACTTGGGCGAACCCCATGATCATACCGACCACCCCCTCCACTGACCCCACCGACAGGTCGATGTTGCGCATTACGATCACCAGCACCATGCCGGTTGCCATGATGGCGACGGAAGACGTTTGGACGGAGAGGTTCCAAAGGTTGCGGGCAGCCAGGAAAGTGCGGCTATCGAAGTCGAGCGGATTGACGCCGACATTCACGCTCGAGACAATTTGGAGCCCTATCCAGATGATCAGCAGCGCGCCGATCATGCCAAGCATGCGGGTATCGATTTCAGTGGCCTTCAGGAAGCGGGCGAGCCCGCCGAGTTCGGATGCCCGCGCGAGATCACCCGGTGATTTGGTGGCCGTGTCCGTCATCGCTTCCTCCCTACCGGTCGGCCGTCTGTCGCGGTTTGCCGGCTGTTGACGAGCTTAAGAAAACGCCGCGGCTTTCGCAAACCGCGGCGCCCGTTTCCTCAGCGATCGAGTTGTCAGTTGCAGGCGGTGACGCTGCCTGCAGGGACACCGGCGCAAGCCACGTCCTTCGATATCCAGCCGGCGTCAATGACCACGTTCAGGTTGTCCTTGGTGATCGCCACCGGGGTCAGGAACACCGACTTGACCGTGTTGCCGCCGGGCGTGGTGAAGTCGGCGGTGTTGGGAATGTCGGCCATTGCCTTGCCGTCGGCCAGTTGCGCGGCGATCTCGGCGGCATTCTTGCCGAGCTCGCGTGCGTCCTTCCACACCGACACGGTCTGCGTGCCCAACGCGATCCGATTCAGCGCGGCATGGTCGCCGTCCTGACCGGAGACCGGCACGGAGCCGGCGAGACCCTGCGCCGTCAGCGCCGCGACGACGCCGCCGGCGGTGCCGTCATTGGCGGCAACCACTGCGTCGACCTTGTTGTCGTTGGCGGTCAGGAACTGCTCCATGTTCTTCTGCGCGTTGGCGGGGAGCCAGCCGTCGGTATAGGCCTCGCCGACATTCTTGATCTTGCCGCCGTCGATGGCTTCCTTGAGCACTTCCATCGAGCCGGCAAACAGGAAGTCGGCGTTCGGATCGGAACCCGAGCCCTTGATGAACACGTAATTGCCTTCCGGCTTCACCTTGAACACCTCGCGGGCCTGCATGCGCCCGACCTCCTTGTTGTCGAAGGTGAGGTAGAAGACGTCCTTGTTCTCGATCAGGCGGTCGTAGCCGACGACCGGAATGCCCTCGGCAAGCGCCTTCTCGACGGCCGGGCCGATCGCGCTGGCATCCTGCGCCAGGATGATCAGGGCATTGGCGCCCTGGCTGATCAGGCTTTCCACGTCGGTGAGCTGCTTGCCCGGGTTGGACTGCGCATCAGCGGAAATGTACTTGTCGCCGGCGGCCTCGATCGCGGCCTTCATCGCCGCCTCGTCGGTCTTCCAGCGCTCCTCCTGGAAATTCGACCAGGATACGCCGATGACCTTGTCCTTGGCGCTGGCAACGGAAGCCAGCGTCATCGACAGCGCGACACCCGCCAGCATGGCGGCTGCAAACTTCTTCATGATTTCCTCCCTGCGCCTCCCGGCGCGATGTTTGATCTGCCGTGCGGAAGCTCTTTTTTTCGAGCCTCGAAAAAAATATGCCGCAAGCTTACTTTGCTGTCAACACGAATTAAGGCCGCATCTTGATTTTTTTCGAGTGTCGAAAAAATAGTGACAGCCGTTTCCGCATCTGCCACTATCCACTGCGCCGGCGACCGATCCCAAAAAGACTATGCCGCCGGCGGGAGGACGGAAGCACAATGTCGGTCGGAATACGCCACGACGATCTGCGCCGGCGCAACCGCGCCATGGTCATCTCGGCCGTTCGCCGGACTGGCCAGGCATCGCGCACCGAGATTGCCGCGACCACCGGCCTCAGCCACTCCACCATATCGGCGATCTCGTCCGATCTCATCCTCGAAGGCATCCTCGCCGAAACCAAGGGCGTCGAGGTGAACGGGCTGAAGCGCGGCCGCCCCCAGGTGGCGATCGGGCTCAATCCCGACGCCGCGGCCGTGGTGACGGTAGTCCTGCTCTTCAACTTCCTGTCCGTGTCGGTCGTCGACTTCGCCGGCCGTACGCTCGCCGAGGAACGGAAGAAGCTCGCTACCTTTGATTTTTCGGCGGACGAGTTGGTCGGCGAATGCATTGCGATGGTCCGGCGGCAGATCAGCCGCCGCGCCGTCGCCGGTCGCCGCATGCTGCGCATGGTGCTGGCGATCCAGGGGACTACCGACGCAGACGGCCGTACCATGTTGTGGTCGCCGATCACCACCCATGAAGGCATCGGTTTCGCCGCGCGCCTGGAACAGGCCTTCGACACGCCGGTCACCATCGAGAACGACTGCAACATGATCGCCGTGGCGCTGCGCTGGCGCGATCCCGAGCGCTATCGCAACGACTTCATCGCCATCCTGCTGTCGCACGGCATCGGCATGGGACTGGTGCTGAAGGGCGAGCTGTTCACGGGCACGCAGTCGTCCGGCGGCGAGTTCGGGCACATGGTGCACCGCCCCGACGGCGCGCTCTGCCGCTGCGGCCGGCGCGGCTGCGTCGAGGCTTATGCCGGCAACTATGCGATCTGGCGCAGCGCCAGCGGCGCCAGCGAGGACGAGGCGCCGATCTCCGACCTCGGCGAGGCCGACATGACCGCGCTCGCCACCGCCGCCCGCGACCATGACGGTCCGGAACGCGAAGCCTATCGAAAAGCCGGCGAAGCGCTGGGCTACGGACTGGGCAGCCTGTTCGCGCTGATCGATCCGGCCCCGGTTGCGATGGTCGGCATCGGCGCCGCCGCCTTCGACCTGATCGAGCCGTCGCTGCGGGCAGCGATCGCGCAGACCGCCGGCGGCCAGCATTCCAAGGCGATCTCGTTCGCCGCCGAGCCCGACGAGGTTCCGCTGATCACCTTGGGCTGCGCGATGCGCGCCCTCACCTACATCGACCAGGAAATTTTTGCCGCGGCCTCGCCGGCGCTGCTGCGCGGCAAGGACGTCGCCTGAGCGACTCTGTTCGCTCCGTCCTCAGCGGCTGAACCGCACCGGCACCGTCAAATTCATTCGCGCCCTGGCGATCTCCGGCGGCGGTGCTGGTACCGGCGAAGCCCGGCGCACCATGTCGATGGCAGCCGAATCGAGCTCCGGACTGCCGGACGAGCGTGCGATCGACGCCGACAGCACCTGACCGCTCGGATCGATCGAGAAGCGCACCCCGACCGTGCCTTGCTCACGCGAACCCTTCGGGAAACGCTTGTGGCGGTTGAGGTGAGCGTTCACCCGTGATTGCCAGCGCGCCGGCGACACGCTCGCGCCGAACGCGCCCCGCTTCGCCGCCGGTGCGGCGGCCTTCGGCGCGGCCTGCGCCGACCGCTGGGCTGCCGCGCTCTCTTTCGGGGCCGGCTTTGCGGCCGCCTTTTTGACCGGCTTCTTCTCGGCAGGCGCCTCGACCTGCTTCCGCTCGACCGGCTTTTTCTCGGCCGGTTTTTTCCGCTCAACCTGTGTCGCGACCGGTTCCGGCTCTTCCTGGATCGGCCGCGGCTCCGGCACTGCCAGCGCGACTTCCGGCAATGGCGCCTCGACGAGATCCGGGATCACTTCCTCCGCCTGCGTCACCGTTTCTTCCGGTACGATCTCGGCGGCCTCGGCGGCTTCCATGATTTCCGTTTCGACCGGCTGCGCAGTGTCCGGTTCGAGCGGCGGCAAGGCTTCGGCCTGTTCGGCAGCTTCAACCGGCTCGGCTTCATCGAGCGGCTCTGCCACAGGCTGCGTATCGGTGACTGGCTCCGCCGTTTCGACGGGTTCGGCAACGGGCGTCAGCGCGGCGCTCTCCACCATTTGCGGCATGTCCATCGGCACCGCCTCGGGTGCCACCGCCATCGGTGCCAGATCGATCATCACCGCAGGCGGCGCTTCGCCCGCAGGCTCCGGCGCCGGCCGCCAATGGTGGATGAGCCAGGCGGATCCGGCATGCGCGACCAGAACGAGCACCGCCGCCGCCGACCACAGCGCAAGCTGACGCCTGTCGATGCGCGGCGCCAGCATGTCCGAGATGAGGCCGGCATGCGCGCTCACTGTCCCGGCTCCTCCGCGGCTGGCGGCGTGGCCGTCACCGTCTCCAGGCCGACCAGCGCGATCTTCAGGTAGCCGGCGCCGCGCAGCAGGTTCATCACCTCCATCAGCTGGCCGTAATCCACCGCACGATCGGCGCGCAGGAACACACGCTGCTGCTTGTCGCCGCCGGTGACCTCATCGAGCGCCGCCGCCAGCGACGGCCGCACCGTCGGCGCCTCGCCGACGACAAGCGACAGATCGTCCTTCAGCGTCACGTAGAGCGGCTTGTCCGGGCGCGGCGACTGGGTCGCCGTCGATGCCGGCAGGTCGACATTGACGTCGACCGTCGCCAGCGGCGCCGCCACCATGAAGATGATCAGCAGCACCAGGATCACGTCGATGAACGGCGTGACGTTGATCTCGTGGTTCTCGTCGAGCTCGTCGCCGTCGAAACTTTCGCGGATGCCGCCGGCCATGGCGCCCTCTCCTACTCGGCCGCGTCGCGCATCAGCGCCGCATGCGCCGCGCCGCGTGGGCGAGCTTGCAGCGTCAGCCGGTCGCGCGCCGGCGCGAACCGGTAGTCGATGTCGCGGCTGACCAGCCGCTCGACGCCGGCTGCGGCGTCCGCCAGCGCCTGCCGGTAAGCGGTGATGGAACGTGCGAACACGTTGTAGATGACCACGGCGGGAATGGCCGCGACCAGGCCGATCGCGGTGGCCAGCAGCGCCTCGGCGATGCCAGGGGCGACGACCGCGAGATTGGTGGTCTGCGCTTCCGAGATGCCGATGAAGGAATTCATGATGCCCCAGACGGTGCCGAACAGGCCGACGAACGGCGCCGTCGAGCCGATCGTCGCCAGCACGCCGGTGCCCTTGGTCAGGCGGCGGCCGGCTTGCGCCTGGATGCGCGACAGCCGTGAGGCGACGCGTTCCTTGAGGCCGTCGGCGGAGGATTGCTCGAGCGCGCCTGCCGACAGGTCGACCTCGGCGGCGGCGGCGCGTATGAGCTCCGCGCCAGGGCCGCCCCGTTTGCCGATCTGGCCGACGGCATCGTCCAGCGTCTGCACCGAGCCGACGGTGCGCAGCACGACCCGCAGCCGCGTCTTGGCGCCGGCGATCTCCAGCGATTTCGCCAGCCACACGGTCCAGGTCACCAGCGAGGCGAAGGCGAGGCCGATCATCACCGCCTTGACCACCCAGTCGGCGGCCATGAACATGCCCCATGGCGAAAGGTCATGCGGCAGCGTCGCGTCCATCGCCGTTTCGCCATCCATCAGGACCGGCTCCTCGGCATCGGTTGCCGGCGCGCCGCCGGAGGGCGCTACGTTTGTCGCTGGCCCGCCCGACGCTCCACCATCGGAAGGCAACACGGCGGGCGCCGTGGCCTGGCTCGTCGGCGGCGTCTGAGCGGGCGGCGTCGCTGTCGATTCGCCCGTCGGGGTGGCCGGCGCCGCGGTCGCAGGTGCCTCTACCGCGGGGGCTGTTCCCACCTTGGGCGCCGTCCCGGTCTCCTGAGCGTGCGCCGCTCCGGCGACCGCGCCAACGCACAACGCCAGCGCGAAGGCGGCTTGCAGCGACCGGAGCCTGAACCCGGCCGCCGGCTTTCTTCTGCTTGCGATGGTGTGCATGCGACCCCGCTCTCACTGTCCGGCGGCAGGCTTGCGGCGGGAGCGGCGCTTCCCTTCAGTGACCGATGCCGACGTTCTGCCGGCTGCCTGCATCTTGTTCTCGGCCCGCTGCCGCGGACCATGCGACCCGTGGCATAGGGCCAAGCCGTTGATTGTCCTTGCGAACGGGCCAGTACCATTCTTGACTAAACCATTCAAGAATAATTTGGCCGAAATATGCCCGTCGCGCCGCTGCATGATCGAGCCGTCAGGCGTCGGCCGTTCAAGTGAGATCCTCGCAACTTTTTCAAGGAAATCTCTAAACTGCTTCGTGCGATTGGGCACTTCTGCGGCGGTCGATCCGGGCGCAGAAGCGCAAGGCCGCGAGCTGATGTGCCCAGCGGCAAGTGGATGGATCGACGCCGACCGGGACGGAGAACAGGTCTGGCGCCGGGTTTGTACCAACCGTCAGAACGCGCTGGCCGTCCGTCGGTCCGCTGCAAGCCGGCAGTATGCAATCGGCGTCCCGGAGGGGACGTGGCGATTCGATGCGGCATGGGAGGGAAGCATGCTGGAACGTTATTTCAACCTGAAGGAACACGGGACGTCGGTGCGCACCGAGGTGATCGCCGGCATCACGACATTCCTGACGATGTCTTACATCATCTTCGTCAACCCCGAGATCCTGTCGTCGACCGGCATGGATCGCAGCGCCATCTTCGTGGCGACCTGTCTCGCCGCCGCGCTTGGCTCTGCCATCATGGCGCTGGTCGCCCGCTGGCCGATCGGCATGGCGCCGGGCATGGGCCTCAACGCCTTCTTCGCCTTCACCGTCGTCGGCGCCATGGGCTTTTCCTGGCAGCAGGCGCTCGGCGCCGTCTTCATCTCCGGCGTCATCTTCCTGATCCTCACCGTCACCGGCGTGCGTTCGTGGCTGATTGCCGGCATCCCGCATTCGATGCGCAGCGCCATCGCCGCCGGCATCGGCCTGTTCCTGGCAATCATCGCCCTGAAAAGCTCCGGCATCGTCGCCAAGAGCGACGCCACCTTCGTGACGCTCGGCGCCATCACCGAGACCGGCCCGCTGCTTGCCATTCTCGGCTTCTTCATCATCGCCGCGCTCGACGCGCTGAAGGTGCGCGGCGCCATCCTGATCGGCATCCTCGTGGTGACGGTGCTGTCGATGCTGCTCGGCGTCTCGCAGTTCGGCGGCATCGTCTCCATGCCGCCGAGCCTGGCGCCGACCTTCCTGCAGCTCGATATCCTCGGCGCCCTGCATACCGGCCTGCTGCACGTCATCCTGGTGTTCGTGCTGGTCGAAGTGTTCGACGCCACCGGCACCCTGATCGGCGTCGCCAAGCGCGCCGGCCTGATCGAGCCGGGCAAGCCGAGCCGCCTCGGCCGCGCCCTGCTTGCCGACAGCACCGCGATCGTCGCCGGCTCGCTGCTCGGCACCTCCAGCACCACCGCCTATGTCGAGAGCGCCTCGGGCGTGCAGGCTGGCGGCCGCACCGGCCTGACGGCGCTGGTCATTGCGCTGCTGTTCCTAGCTGCGCTGTTCTTCTCGCCGCTCGCCGGCTCCGTGCCGGTTTACGCGACCGCCCCGGCGCTGCTCTACGTCGCCGGCCTGATGATGCGCGAGCTGACCGACATCGATTGGGCCGACATCACCGAAGCAACGCCTGCCGCGCTCACGGCGCTGATGATGCCGTTCACCTATTCTATCGCCAACGGCCTCGCCTTCGGCTTCATCAGCTATGCAGTGCTGAAGACCGCGACTGGCCGGGCCCGTGACGTGCACCCCGCGACCTGGATCGTCGCGGCGCTGTTCATCATCCGCTTCGCCTTCTTCGCCGAATAGCGGCAGCACGCCCAACAAAGGCCGGGCCGGCACGTAAGCCGGCCCGGCCTTTTCATTGCGCCTTGGCAGCAGCCTTCTTGCGCATCGTCTGCAGCGCCTCCGCCTCATTGGGCGGGGGCTTCCTGGCTTGGTCGAGGCTGACCGGCCGCAGCGTATGGCCGCCCGGATCGATGGCGAGATGCAGTGCCCGCGAAAACAGCTTGCTGCCGGGCTGGGCACGGCCGATATTGAGGATGGCCGCGTCCGCCAAATCCTTTTCCAGGATGGAGAACACGCGGCTTCGCGCTTCGCCGCGCAAAGTGTCGAGCGCCTCGTCGATCACCACCCAGCGCGGCTTGTGCAGGGCGAGCCGGGCGAAGGCGACCAGCCGCTGTTCGTCATCGTTGAGATCGCGCTCCCAGCGCGCATTGCGGTCGAGCTGGCTCGATAGCCGCTGCAGCCCTACCTTGACCAGCGCCGCCGCGAGGTCGCCGTCGGCGAAGCTGGCGGCATCCTGCGGATAGCTGAGCACGTCGCGCAACGTCCCGTGCGGCAGGTAAGGCGCACGCGGGATGAAGGTCACCGGCTCCCCGGCCGGCAGGCCGATGCGGCCGCTGCCCCACGGCCACAGCCCGGCGATTGCTCGGAACAACAATGTCTTGCCGGCGCCGGGCTCGCCGGTCACCAGCACCCGCTCGCCCGGCTTGATCTCCACCTGCGGGATCGAGAAACGCGCGCAGCCCTCGGTCGAGGCCACCTCGACGTCATCAAGCACGAGGCGCCCGGTCTCCGTCTCCGTGTAGACGATGCGCTTCTCCACATCGTGCAGTTCGTCGACCTCCAGCATCGCGGTGCGGAAGGCGGCGATGCGCAGCAGCGTGGCGCGCCAGTCGGCGATGCCGCCGATGTTGTCGACGAACCAGCGCAGCGACGCATGCACCTGCGTGAAGGCCGCGGCCGCCATCATCAGCCCGCCGAAACTGAGATCCCCGGCGAAATACACCGGCGAGGCGATCACGATCGGCGCCACCACGGTGATCCAGCCATAGCCGGCCGTGACCCAGTTGAGCCGCACCACCGCCACCAGGATGCGGCGGCTGGCGAGCAGCACGCTGCCGAGGTCGAGCCCCAGCCGGCGTTTCTCATCCGCCTCGCCGCCCGCCAGCGCAATCGAATCGATGTGCTCGTTGACATACATCAGCGAGAAGCGCAGCTCGGCCTCGCGCGCGTAGCGGTCGCCGTTGAGGTTTATCAGCGGCCGCCCGACCAGCCAACTCAGGCAGGAGGCCGTGCCGGCGTAAAGCACCGCCGCCCACACCATGTAGCCCGGAACGGCGAACTCCCTGCCCCAGACATGGAACACGAAACCCGACGACAGCGACCACAATACGCTGACGAAACTGACGAGCAGGATGGTCGCCTGCAAAAGCCCGACGCCGAGATCGGTAGACAGGTCCGTGAGGTGGCGGGCGTCCTCGTGCAGGCGCTGGTCGGGATTGACGCCGATGGCACCGGCATTGGCGAGGCGGAACGCCCGCTTCGGCCGCATCCATTCGGTGATCAAATCGAGCGTCAGCCCTTCGCGCAGCTTCAGCCGCAGCATCTGGTTGAGCCAGGTCTGGGTCACGTTGAGGACCAGCAGCACCCCGGCAATCTCGGCGAACACGATCAGCTGGTGGAAGAAGGCCTGAAGGTCGCGCCGCTCGATCGCGTCGTAGAACGGCCGGTTCCAGCGGTTGAGCACGATCTGCCCGACCGCCGTCGCCAGGATCACCGCGAGGATGCCGAAGGCGAACATCAGGATGGTGTTGCGCAGCGGCGAGGCCATGAAGGCGCGCCGCAGCATCCCCAGCTGCGCGAAAAAACTCGCCTCGCGCGCCGGCGTCGGTTCGGCCTGTTCGGTCATCGGTCAGTCTCGCAGCAATCCGCGTTCGCCCGGAACCGGAGACATGTATGCGCACCATGCGACAGCGCCAACCGCCGTGGTGTCGCCGGTGCAGTATTCTATCCGCGCGACGACCGGCCCACTCCGCTTGACGGCTCGCGCCGATAGGCTCAACTGCGAAAGAAACAACATTGCCTGGCTTGGCTGGAACGATCATGACAATCACCTTGGCCAAACGGGCCGACATAAACCTCCAGTCGTTTCTTCGTGTCGCTTGGCAGGGCGAACATGTGCGCATCAGCGCGGCGGCGCTCGATGAAATCGCCCGTTGCCGGGAAGCGTTCCTGCATCTGATCGACAGTGACCCGACCGTCATGATCTACGGCGTCACGACCGCCATGGGAGAATTGGCAAGCACCCGCCTTTCCCTGGAGGAGCGGAAACGCCACGCACGGATCAAGGCATTCGCCGCGGCGACGTCTTTCGGCGATCCCTATCCCGACCGCGTGGTCAGAGGCATGATCCTGGCCCGGCTCGCCAATTTTCTGGAAGGCAACGCGGCGACGACGCCACGCATCGCGCTTGCCGTTGCCGAGATGCTCGATGGCCGCGCCTTGCCTAAGGTAGCCTCGTCGGGACAGGGCGGCGCCGGCGAGATTCTGGCGCTCTACCCCTTGTTCGCCGAACTGAGCGCGCGTTTCGACCTCGAGGTCAAGGAACGCGGATCGCTCATCAACGGCTCGCCGTGCGCGGCCGCGCTGCTGGCCGATGCGGCGCTGGCTGCCCGCCGGCGCCTCGGCCTCGTCGAACGGGTGCTCGCGCTGTCGATCGAAGCGTTTCGCGCGCCGATCGAACATTATGACGCGGCGCTGGAATCGCTCTGGGGCGACGAGCACGAAGCCGCCGCCCTTGGTGCCTTAAGACATTTTCTCGACGGAGCCGGAACCGAGCGGCGGAACTATCAGGCTCCGGTGAGCTACCGCATCGTTCCCCGGGTGCTTGGCCACGCCCATCGCGCCGTCGCCGCCGCCGAGCGCGCGGCGAACATTTCCCTCGGCTCGGCTTCAGACAATCCCGTCTATATCCCGCCCGACCGCGACCACCCGTTCGGTCGCTGCATCAGCACCGGCGGTTATCACAACGCCATGGCCGCGCCCGCTCTCGACGATCTCGCCGCCATCTGGGCGGACCTCTGCCTGCTGTGCGACCGGCACGCCTCAAAACTGCTGAACGGTGCCGTATCCCACCTTCCCAACCTGCTGATGGTCGGCCGCGACGCCAGCGACAGCGACGGACACGGCAGCCTCGGCTATGTCCCTATGGCGACGACGGGTTATCTCGAACAGGCGAAGGCTGCCGCGCAGCGCACCTTCATCCCAGGAACGGAATCCGCGGGATCCGGCCAGGACGACGTCGCGGCCACGGCATTCCTGGCATGGGCGAAGGAAGAAAAGGCGGGACAGTGCCTGGACGCCTGCCTCGCAGGCCTTGCCGTCGTCGCATCGCAGGCAATCCACGTTACCGGCCGCCAGCCGCCGCCCCGGCTCGCGGAGCTCGTTGACGAGGTTCGAGAAGTGGTGCCCCCGGTGGGAAATGATCGCGTTCTCGGCCCGGAATTGTTGCGGCTGAGCGAGCGCTTCAGGCAACTGGTCTTCACGCCTTGACCCCATGCCTCCCGACCGCGCAAGCCTGACGTGAACCCTCCGGCGAGCGGTACCGGCGTACTGCTTACACCGGCTGATGCTGGCAGGACCGTTTGCCGTCTGCGGCGCCGTACCGCTCAGTTTCCTCAATCATCCGCAGGCGCTAAGGTGATTGCGCAACGGGAGGGTCTGGGCTTTTGGCAAGGGTTTCCGCCCGCTATCATCTGCTCGGCTTGATCGTCGCTGCCGTGACGCCGGTTTGGCTCTTCGCGGCCTATTTGCTGGTCCAATACGCCTTGATCGAACGCGACCGGTTTGAGCGGGAAGCCATTCAGGTTGCGAGGCAGGTGTCGATCGCTGCCGAGGCCGACCTGGGAAATCTGCTGACGGTTGTGGGCGGCTTGGCCAAGTCGTCGTCGTTTGGAACCGGAGACGTTGAGGCCGTACGTTCCGAGGCATTGCGTATCGTCGGAAGTGGCGATCGGGTCATTTTCCTCGGCTACCTGGACGGCCCGCTCCTGTTCAGCACCCTAGACGCCCAGGCACAGGCGCTTTCCCTGGACGCGGTGTTTTCCAGGGAGGACCTCGCGAAAATTGAAAGCGGCCAGCGCATAGTCAGCAATGTCTACGGCCAATCCATGTCAGACGGACCCAGGATAGCCGTCGCGATACCGGTGACGGGAGGCGACGGAAGGCTTCTTGTGTTGGCGGTCAGCGTCCCGACCAGCAACCTGCGCGATGCAATAATGCCGGCGGTGCCTCAGGGTTGGATCGCCGCCATCGGTGATCGAAACGGAAGCTACGTCGCACGCTCCCAGATGCACGAGGAGACGACCGGGAAGCCGGGGTTGCCCGAATATGTCGAAAAGGTTGTTGGCCGATCGGGCACGTTCACGTCCGTGAATTTCCAGGATGTGACGCTTCTCGCAGGGTACTATCGTTCCGACTTTTCCGGCTGGTTTTACGCAGCGAATGTTCCGATTTCCGTCGTGCGGGCGCCGCTATGGACGTCGCTGTTGGTCATAGGCGCGACCGGCGTTCTCGCGATGGTTCTTTCGGTCGGCCTCGCATACCTGTTCGGCAATCGACTTGCCACGGCCAGCAGGCAACTTGCGGCACGTGCAGAAGCGCTCGGGCAGCGGTGGCCCGTCGCCGGCATGTCGACGTCGGTGCAGGAGTTCTCCGCCGTCGCAGACGCGATGATGAAGGCAGACAAGGCGATCACCGAGCGCACGAACGAACTGCAGGCAGTTGTTGAAACCGTGCCCGTCGCCGTGTGGTTCACCTACGATCCGCGTGGCATGGAAGTTATTCGCAACCGTCTCGCGGCGGAATTGATGGGCCTTTCCGCCGACATCGACCGGCATTTTGGTGTCCCCGATCAGGTCATCGAGACCGTTGCGTTACGGGACGGGGAGGCCGTCCGACGTGAAGACCGTGCGCTCACCAGGGCGATGCGTGGGGAACTGACCGACAACGAGGAGTATTCGTATATTCTTCCCGGAGGGGCGGAGCGTATCTTGCTCATCAGCGCGCGCCCCATCCGAAGTTCTCGTGGCGACGTCATCGGCGCCGTTCAGGTGGGCCTGGATATCACCGAGCGGAAACAGGGAGAGCGGCAGCGAAAGCTGTTGAGCACGGAACTCAATCACCGCGTGAAGAATACGCTTGCCGTGGTTCAATCCATCGTCAGCCAGACGCTGCGCGGTGCCAGGAGCGTCGATGAGGTTGCCGGCGCGCTCTCCGCCCGGCTCGTCGCGCTCGCACGGACACATGACATCCTGACACAGGAAAACTGGGTTGGTGCCGAAATTGCCGAAGTCGTGTCGGCGACCATCGCACCTCATGCCGGGCTTGACCGCTTTCGCATAGAGGGCGGGGAGGTGTGGCTCCGTCCAAGTCTCGTTTTATCGCTGTCGATGGGTCTGCATGAACTGGCAACCAACGCGATCAAGTACGGCGGCTTGTCGGTGCCCGACGGATTTGTGTCGATCAGTTGGCGGATCACCGGTTCAGCGAATCGGCGGCACCTCGAGCTCGTCTGGCGTGAACACGGGGGACCGCCTGTGCTGCCCAGGGTGCGCCAGGGTTTTGGCACCAGGCTGCTGAGCAGAATCTTCTCGACAGAACCGGGTGGCAAGGTGGCGATCGTTTTTGAACCCGAAGGCCTTGTCTGCAGCATGTCCGTCGATATCGATCCTGCTACCTTGGAGACAGGCAGCCACTGAATGGCTGCGCCGAAGGGGCGCTTTGGCGACTAAGACTCCCTCTCTCCGCGGATGGAACTCTCGTTGCGGCTTCGACGTTTTCGTCGGCGTTCGGAGACCGTTATCTTGCAGCTGTGGTCAGGTCTCTACCTGCTCGTTGGCTTTGCCCTCGTCGGCATAGGTGTCTTTTTTGGTGCTTCTTGCATGGCGTCCGAAGATCAGAAGGAGTTCGCGATTTATGCGGCGGCGGGCATGTGTGGAGTGGTTGGCGGGCTTGCTTTCGCTTCGCTGGCTATTCTCCACTAGAGCAATTCCAGGAGAAGTGGAAACCGGTTCTCCGTCCGGAATTGCGTAAAAACAAAGAGATAAAGCATTTCCGCGATTCGGAGAAAAGCGGAAAAGCTCTAGGGCGGGCTTCCGCCGCTAACTTGGTGGGCTTTTCGAGTGACCCTTGGCTGCCGTAGAGCCGGGTAACGCCGCCGCTCGCAAACATCCTCGTTGGAAGCAACCTAGTCCGGCAGGGAGGATTTCGTGTCAGAGGAAGTCGTGCCGTTTGATCTCGTCCGCGTCTTCTTTGGCGATGAGCCGCCGTTCTTTCTCGTCGAAATCGGGTTCAGGACGGTTTTCATTTATCTTTACACCTTGCTCCTGATCCGGTGGATCGGGAGCCGCTCGATTGCTCAGCTTTCGCTCGTCGAGTTCCTCCTGGTGATTGCCCTTGGCTCGGCCGTCGGCGACGCGATGTTTTATCCCGACGTGCCGCTCTTCCACTGCATGCTCGTCATTACCGTTGTGGTCCTGATCGACAAAGCCCTTAGCTTCATGGTGGCTCGTTACCCTCGGCTGGAAGACGCCATCGAAGGAAAGAGTGTCGAGGTCGTGCGCGACGGCATCATCCACTGTGCCAAGATGCGGGCGGTCAACTTCGGGCACGACGAGTTGTTCGAACAGCTGAGGCTGAGCGACGTCGAGCATCTTGGCGAAGTCCGCTCCGCCTACCTGGAGACCAACGGACGTCTGTCGGTTTTCAAGTTGCCCACCTCGTTACAGAAGCCGGGCCTTTCCATCGAGCCACCATGGGACGTTCGGCCACCGGTCGAACGGCTGGCCGGCGACGCGGCCGGTGGCGACGTAGCCTGCCCGGATTGCGGGACCGTTCGACAGTTTTTACCGGACAGGGTGCTGCCGAAGTGCCCCAATTGTCAGTCAGCGCGATGGCATCCGCTGAAAAGCCGGGTCGACGCATCCGGTTCGGGTCAGCCACAAATCGATCGGCCTCGAGACTGATCCGACGGCCCTGCCACCACCTGAACACCGCTGCCGTTGGCTTCCTCAGAGAGCCTGCCAGAAGGAGTGTCGAATCTGATTGTCGACAACACGGCGCGCAGCTGACTGGCACGCTCGGAACCTCCTTGCCTCCGGGCAATCATGCCGCGCGTGCCGGACTCGCAACGCGGAGCGAAGGAGCCACGTCTACCTTGGGCTCAAGATTTCTGGGGCCTGAACATGCGTATCAGCACATCCGAACGCATGGCGAAATGCTGGAACAGCGCGCCGCAGACGTGAAGGACAATCACAAGCAGCAGGAGATTCTTGAGCAATTCATGCACCTCTCCGGCCGCCTCGATCCCCGCGAACCAGGCGACCAGGCCTGACAGCGGCAACAGCAGCAACAGGATGTAGATAGACACGTGGACGCCTTCGGCACTGATCTGCAGCAGCCGCGGTTCGTTGGCTGGAGGACGCGGTGCGCCGCGCGTGAGACGCAGGTAGAGCCGCGCGACGACCAGGATGAACACCAGCATACCCGCAGCGATGTGCATGTAAGTAAGGACCGCAACAGCATCTGGCGCGGGGGCGCCGCGCCCGAATGCGCGCCACGACGTTTCTATGCCGTCGTGGGCGAGGAACTGGAACGCGACCAGAACCACCACGACCCAGTGAAGAGCCACTTGGGCGGATGAATACCCTGTGACCCTGCCTGCCATCGCGACCCTCCCCCTCCTCCGCTCCATCGGCTTTGCGAGGCATTTTCGACCGGCTGCCGCCAGGACGGAAATGGCGGGCAGACTGCTGCAACGCCGAAGGAGGCAGCCTGTTCCGCCGCAACGGACACGCGCTTGCCGAACGGGAACTTTGTCGAACCTCGTCTGTTAGCGGAGTGTCGCACAAGATCATACGCTTGCGGAGGGCGCATAGCGAACATCGGGCCGAATTGGGCTGAAAGACCAAACCGGGCGTATCTGGTCTACGCTTGGCGTCGTTGCGCGCCCATTGTCTTGGCGCCGTTGCTCTCGTCCTGCGGCGGCATCCAGTCGGCACTGGACCCTGCGGGCAGAGAGGCATCGCAGGTCGCGACGCTGTTCTGGGTGATGACAGTCGGCGCCGCGACGATATGGGCGTTCGTGATGGCGTTGTCCTTGTACGCGGCGCGATGGAAGCGTGAACCTGTCTCCGACGAGGCCGCAGGAAAGGTTATTCTGTGGGCCGGCGTTGTGTTTCCGGTCACCGTCCTCACCGCATTGCTTTCCTATGCACTCTGGCTGATGCCCTCTTTGCGTCCATTCGCCGGAGGCGAACAGGCCGGCTTACGTATCGAGGTTGTCGCGAGCCAGTTCTGGTGGCGGGTCGTCTATCACCGTCCCGACGGGTCGATCGTGGTGTCGGCGAACGAGATCAGACTGCCGGTCGGCGAGCGTGTCGAATTCACGCTGGCAAGCACCGACATGATCCATTCCTTCTGGATCCCCGCGCTGGGCGGCAAGATGGACCTCATTCCCGGTCGCACCAGTCGCCTCTCGCTGCAGGCGACGAAGCCGGGCATCTACCGAGGCCAATGTGCGGAGTTCTGCGGCACCTCGCATGCCCGTATGGCATACCCGGCGATCGTCATGGAAAGCGCCGATTTCCAGTCGTGGCTCGATAAGCGCAGCGTGCCATCGACCGGATCGACCGGCGGCTCCGGCGGCCGCGCGATATTCCGGCGCGAAGGCTGCGGCACATGCCATCGCATCTCCGGAACGGACGCACAGGGAACCGCCGGGCCGGACCTTTCGCATGTCGGCTCGCGGCTCACCATCGGTGCCGGACTGCTTCAGAACGACGCGGAGGCCATGGCCAACTTCATTGCTCATTCCGCGTCGATGAAGCCCGGAAGCCAGATGCCATCCTACCTGGCATTGCCCGACGGCGAACTTAAAGAACTCGCCCACTGGCTAAAGGACCTGCAATGAGCGACGCGCCGACATCCGGCCGCGACAAGGTCGCCGAGGAGGCCCAGCTCCGCGCCGTTTGGGCCAATCCCAACGGCTGGCGATACTGGACTTCGGTCAACAATTATCAGGTCGGCCTCTGGTACGGTTCGACGGCTTTTGCCTTCATGCTGTTCGCGGGCCTGCTCGCGCTTCTGGTGCGCGCCCAGCTTGCCGTGCCCGAGAACGACCTGATCTCCGCCGAACTCTACAACCAGGCCTATACGCTGCACGGCACGGTGATGATGTTCCTCTTCGCCGTGCCGATCTTCGAAGCCGTGGCGATTTTTCTGCTGCCGCCCATGCTTGGCGCTCGCGAGCTGCCGTTCCCGCGCCTCGGCGCCTTCGGTTTCTGGAGTTTCCTGATCGGCGGCGTGTTCGTCTGCGGGTCGATCTTCTTCGGGGCGGCTCCCAATTCCGGCTGGTTCATGTATCCGCCGCTCGCCACGTCCGAGCAAGCCGGCATCGGCGCCGACATCTGGCTGCTTGGCCTGTCCTTTATCGAGGTCTCGTCGCTTGCCGCGGCGGTCGAACTGATCGTCGGCATCATGAAGTGCCGGGCGCCGGGCATGCGTGTGAACCTGATGCCGCTCTTCGCCTGGTATCTGCTGATCGTGGCGGGCATGATCCTGTTTGCCTTTCCTCCGCTGATCGCCGGCGATCTGTTGTTCGAGATGCAGCGCATGTTCGACTGGCCGTTTTTCGATCCGGCGCGCGGCGGCGACCCGCTTCTCTGGCAGCACTTGTTCTGGATCTTCGGCCACCCGGAAGTCTACATCATCTTCCTGCCGGCGATCGCGTTGTTGGCGATGATCATTCCGACGTTCTCGCGGCGTCCGATCGTCGGCTATTCGTGGATCGTACTCGCCGCCGTCGGCACCGGTTTCCTGTCGTTCGGCCTGTGGGTCCACCACATGTTCGCGACCGGCTTGCCGCAGATCTCGCTGGCCTTCTTCTCGGCGGCTTCGGAAGCGGTGGCGATCCCGACCGCGGTGCAGATCTTCGTCTTCATCGCGACGATGCTCGCCGGCCGCGTGATCTTCTCGACCCCGATGCTCTTCGCGATGGGCGGTATCGCCATCTTCGTGATGGGCGGGCTGACCGGCGTCATGGTGGCGCTGGCGCCGTTCGACTGGCAGGCGCATGACACCTACTTCATCGTCGCACACCTGCACTATGTGCTGATCGGCGGCATGCTGTTCCCGGTGTTCGCCGGTCTCTACTACTATTACCCGCTGATCGACGGGAAACGCATGTCGGACCGGGTCGGCAGGCTGGCCTTCTGGCTGATGTTCACCGGCTTCAACATCACGTTCTTTCCCATGCACCTCGCCGGCCTGCGCGGCATGCCGCGGCGCGTCTACACCTATCCCGCCGATATCGGTTGGGACTGGCTGAACCTTATCTCGACGATGGGAGCCGTGATCCTCGGCATCGGCATGTTCGCGGTCGTGGTCGACGTCACCTTGCACCGTCGCGGCAAGCCGCGTGGCGAGCAGAACCCCTGGAATGCCGGCACGCTGGAATGGATCAACGAACCCGAGGAGAACTGGGGCATACGGTCGATCCCCCGCGTCGCGAGTCGCTATCCGCTCTGGGATCAGCCGGAATTGGTGAGCGAGATACGCGCCGGCGAATGGTATCTGCCGGATGCCAGCGAAGGTCGTCGCGAAACGCTGGTGACCTCCGTGCTCGACGCGGAACCCGAGCAGGTGCTGCGGGTTGGCGGCACCTCAAAAGTAACGATCGTCAGCGCCGCGGCGCTCGGCACGGTGTTTGTGGCGCTGACCTTCAAATGGTGGCTGGTTTCGCTGCTGTCCGGGCTGGCTTTCATCGTCGCGATAATCTGGTGGTTGTGGACGGGCACCGGCGATATTCCCGAGAAGGAGGAAAAGGCCATAGGGCGCGGCCTCAACCTCCCGCTCTACGCCTCCGGCGTGAAGTCCGTCGGCTGGTGGGCGATGTTCATCACCATGACCGGCGACGGCACCGCGTTCGCGAGCCTGATCTTCGGCTATTTCTTCTTCTGGACCATCCACGATGACTTCACCGGCGGAACGGCCGGGCCGGGCATTCTTTGGCCGATGGTGGCGTTTTCGCTGTTTGCAGCCGCCTGGGCAGTGACCTTGGGTGCGCGCGAAATCAACAGACGCGGGCATGCCCGTATCGCGCAGGCGCTCCTCATGTTTGGCGCGCTGCTCTCCGCGGCAGGCTGCGGCGCGGCGCTGGCGGGTCCGTGGCTGAGCGGCATGGACCCGACCGTGCATGTCTATCCTGCCATCGTCTGGATTCTCGTCATCTGGACCGCGCTCCACGGTACGCTCGGCGTCCTCATGCACCTCTATTGCCTGGCGCGGAGCCTTGCCGGGCGACTTACGACGCGGCACGACATGGAACTGCACAACATCACGCTCTATTGGCACTTCATGCTGGTGACGGCGCTGGTAACCTTCACGGTCGTCGGCCTCTTTCCGGAGGCGATGTGATGAGGCGCCTGCTACCGCCCGAGCTGGAATCGCTCTGGACGCTGTTCACCGCGCCCGTGGTCTGGGCGCTGCATTTCCTCGCCTGCTATGTGGCGGCCGCGATCTTCTGCGAAAAGCCGGGCTTCCTTGGCGCGGACTTCGGCAGCCTGCGTATCGCGATCGCCGCGCTGACGGTGCTCTCGCTTGCGATGATCGTCCTCTCGGCCGTCCTGGCCTGGCGCCAATGGGGCTTCGGCACGGGCGACCCGCCGCACGACAATCCGACCCGGCGCGATAGGCTTCTGTTTCAGGGCTACGCGACGCTGCTGCTGTCCGGCCTCAGCTTCGTCGCGGTTGTCTTCACGGCGCTGCCGGCCGTCTTCATCACCGAGTGCCTGCGATGAAGCGTGCGGCGCTTGCCTTGGGTCTGCTCGTGCTTGGCCTCGTCTGGTTCGGACCGCTCCTGGGGACCTGGCGCCACTCCTTCTCGGCCGGAATGGTCGCGCATATGGGCGTCGTCGCGGTGGCGGCGCCGCTGATCGTGATCGGCCTTCCGCGCCGATTGCGTCCCGGCCCCTCCATGCCCGCGGCGCTGCCCGTGCTTGCCTCGCTGTTCGAACTGCTGACCGTGTGGGCCTGGCACGCACCTGCGATGCGGGCGGCCGCGGAGGCATCGTGGATGGTTACGATCGCCGAGCAGGCTACCTTTTTGGCTGCCGGCCTGCTGCTCTGGTCGACGAGCCTCGCCGCACCCGGCGAACGCGCGCACGCGGCCTCCGGTGCCGCCGCCCTGCTGCTGACGTCGATCCACATGACGTTGCTAGGCGCCTTGCTGGCGCTCAGCCCGCGCTCGCTTTACGGCACGGGCGAAATCATATGCTTTGGCACGGTGCTGGATGCCGGCCAGGACCAGCAACTCGGCGGCGTGATCATGCTGTTCGTGGGCGCCGTGGTCTATCTCGCAGGTGGATTGAACCGGGTTACGCTGCTGCTTTCGCTGCCCGAAGAGCGACCGCGGATCTCCAGGATCGAACTCTAGCCGGTTGCCCAGAGCTCCGCCCTGTTTCGTGAGTGACGCAAGTTAGCCGTTTCGGTCCAGCCAATGGGAACCGCCCGCAGCGAGAGGGATTATGCCTACACACACCAGCGAAAGGCTCCGACCATGGATCACGCCAACCACACCCGACTGAACACCGACGAACTCACCGAGGAGGTGCTGAAAGGCGCCACCATTTATGGGCCGGGCGATGAGAAGATCGGCACCGTTTCCCACCTTCATGGGATGGGGGAAGTCGTAATCGACGTCGGCGGTTTCCTCGGGATCGGCTCGAAGCCTGTCGCCGTTAGTGCGACGGAACTGGACTTCATGCGAGACGAGGAAGGCGAGGTGCACGCAGTCACCTCCTGGACGAAGGACCAGCTCAAGGAAATGCCCGAGCATCATCACTGAGTCTTCCGCGGAAAGGCCGATGACCAGCGTCCAAAGCAATTCCAGGAGAAGTGGAAACCGGTTCTCCGTCCGGAATTGCGTAAAAACAAAGAGATAGAGCATTTCCGCGATTCGGAGAAAAGCGGAAAGGCTCTAAAGGAGGTAACGACAATGGCTGAGAAGGTACTGGACGATGACGTCCGACGCCTCGCCGAGAAGACCGATGTCTCTCCAAAACAGGCACGTGAGCTGCTTCAGAAATTCGGCGGTGATTTTGACTTGGCCCTGAAGGAAGCGCGGAATTTCAAAGCTGAAGGGTAGCCGCATCGCTTGCCCGTTTCGTAGGGCTTAAAAAACAAACACTCCCGGCGAGAGGCTCGCGCGGGAGTTTTTGTCATCGTTGGTTGCGGGGGCAAGATTTGAACTTGCGACCTTCAGGTTATGAGCCTGACGAGCTACCGGGCTGCTCCACCCCGCGCCACCATGCGTAAGCCAAAGCTTACAATCCTCAGTCCTGCAAATGAAAAAGGCCGCCTTCGCAGCGGCCCACGCCGCCTTGCGGGCGGACTGATCGTAAGGAGAAGATTTTCATGCGTTTCGCAGACCTGGCAGCGACCTACTCTCCCGCGTCTTGAGACGAAGTACCATCAGCGCTGGAGCGTTTCACGGCCGAGTTCGGAATGGGATCGGGTGCAGCCGCTCCGCCATAACCACCAGGTCGGCGAAAAGCATGAATTCGAGAAGCTGTTGTCTTTCGTGCCGTCATCGCCGGCCGAAGCCGCGATGAGCATGGAGAATGAGAACGATCAAGCCGATCGAGCTATTAGTACCGGTAAGCTTCAAGCGTTGCCGCTCTTCCACACCCGGCCTATCAACGTGGTCGTCTTCCACGGCTCTAAGGGAATACTCGTTTCGAGGTGGGTTTCCCGCTTAGATGCCT